>ENA-ORXU01001424-ORXU01001424.1-marine-metagenome-genome-assembly--contig:-NODE-1424-length-19740-cov-5.057265_pt1 | contig 19740 bp, 7 predicted proteins | sample MGYA00237869_ERZ511484 | MGnify/ENA metagenome assembly ERZ511484
TCACGGAATGTATCCGCAACCAAGCTACACTTATCATCCTCATACGCTGGGTATGCGTTATCTGCTATTCGTCGTGGGATCTGGCTATTGTCAAATCCTGGTGTGACAGCTAAGTCAGCTGGAGCTAAGCTTCCTGCAGGACATCCGTCCAATGTCAGGTCACATGGCCACTCAACATCATCAGTTGTTGTATAAACAGTTCCACGATCTCTACATGGGCTGTCTGTATCAACAATGTTGAATGGATCACAATCAACAATTGTAATACGCTGGATACAGCTTGATGTACGTCCGTTTCCGTCTGTTGCTGTGAAAATTCGTGTGATTACACCTTTTCCACATTCCAGATTCGCACTTGCTGTTTCTGTTACTGTTACTTCGCAATTGTCTACTGCAAATCCATCAAGTCCAACAAATACTGGTCCTGAGTAGAATTGGTTCAAGCAATCTTCTTGGTAATCGATATCATCAATCAAGATGCTATCACGAACTTCTCCGTTTTGTGGTACAACCACACGACCGAAGATATCCAAGTTGTTCAAGTCAAATTTGAAATCACAGCTTACGATGATGTCTGGTGGACATACAACTACTGGGTTCAATTTATCTTCAACAAGTACATTCACCCAACAAGAGTTAGAGTTTCCTGCAAAGTCAGTTACACGTAATTCAACTTCGATAGGACCGTTGCCTATGTCATCACAGCAGAATTCAACGAATGGTCCGTAGAATGTATTCCAACATGTGTTGAATACAGTACGACGTACTTCGATTCGCTCAACGCCACAGTTATCATAACTTCCATCATCGAAAGTTGCAGCATAAATGCGCGCACTTCCGTCAGCACCCAAGCTTACTTGCGTGTTGAAGTCGCAAATTGCAACTGGAGGAATGTTATCAACGATACAAGCTTCAGTTACACATACAGTCTCATTTCCACAACCGTCAAAGACAGTGTAAGTAATTTCTGTACATCCTTCTGGAAGATCTGTAATAGTGAATGTTCCACCAAAGTTGATCACGTTTCCAGCAGCAGCTGTAACCGTGTAACCACCGATTCCTGAACAGTTGTCTGTTGCCACCGGAGGAGGCACTTGGAATGTTCCACCACATGAGTATGGATCTGTTGATACGTCGATACGATCTGGACATTCAATGATTGGTCCTTCAGTATCAAGAATCAAGATTACTTGCGTGTACTCGATGAACTCACCAGTACATTTATCTAAGATATAGTAGTTACGGAAAATCTTTCTTGACTCACCACAAACTTCAAACACTTGGTCTGTATAGTTAGCCCAGATATCACACAACGCACTGATTTCGTCACCGATCTCACATGGTTGTGGTATACCGTCACCCTCACCTTCATCAAATGTATTTGGAATACCATCGCAACCAGTATCCCAGTCGCCGTTACATTCAAGTGCTGGAGCGTCTACACCATCACGATCAACCGGTAGGTCAAGTGATGTCAATGACGCAGCATTGATGTCAATAGTATCATTACAAGTTGTTGAATTTCCTGAGTTGTCAACTGCTACCCAAGTACGGATGATTTGACCTGTCAAACCACTACCGTCAGTACAATCGATATCAACTTCAACATCAGTATAAGTCAATGTTACATCACCACAAGGATCAAATCCACTCACAACGAATGGTCCTGTACCAATTGATGGCGTAATAGTTACTGCTGGTGAATCAGCAAATGGGAATGGGATAACAGTTGAAGCTGTTCCGAATACACCACTCGCCCAGTTTCCGTTAAATGCACCTACGCTAGATAGTTGCTGAGGATCTGGAACACCACAGAATGTCGAAGCCAAATATGTTGGAGAAGTTTCTCCAGCTGTATTTGATCCCATGACAAAGTTCTGGAAGTTACTTCCTGGTACTTCAAGTTCGTAAACCATATATCGTGTTCCTGAAGGAATCACAACACCGGTTACAGGCATTTCCCAGAAAGCCATATTCAATGCCGGGATAGTACCCATATTATCAGCACCAACTTGTGTCAAGTCTGCATAAGCAAAACCAACAGCAGTTGGGTCATATGAAGTAGGATCGTTGAACGTATAGAAACGCAATGTCGCCATAACGCCACCATTAGATATTTCAACTCCCATTCTAAATCTATTCGGAGTGAATTCACTGTTGATTCCTTGTGCTTGCAAGTCAATAACTCTTAAGTAAGCATAGTCGCCACCTGGGCAAGCTACAGCTTGGAATTGTTGTACAGTACCTGTATCAACACTAGCTGTTAAATAGAAATCCGTAGCTGGTGATACAAATCCTGGAATTGGATCTACGTCACAAGGAACAGCAAAGTTATTACACTCTAAATCTGGAATTGATTTGTCTTCAATGTTAGCAAAACCCCAACAAGCTACACCCGTTGCAGTATCAGTAACAGTAACAGTCAATTGCTCACCAGCAAATTCGCCAGTAACAGGATTAGGAACTGGTACACCATTCAATTCTAGTGTTACGATATACTCATCATAACAACCGTATGGTCCACCTTCCAAAATCATGTCTGCTGTGATTAAAACTTCACAGTCGTCACCAACTGAGATATTCACCTCATCGTTACATGCTAAGTCACCAATTGGATTTGGGAACTCATTGACGATTACGTCAAATGAACATGTGTCAGACAATCCAGCACCGTCAGTGTATATAAATGTATTCGTAGTTGTACCAATTGGGAATGGTCCTCCTGAAGGAAGTCCCGCAGTCTGCATAAGACCGGCAGCCCCTACTACAACTGGAGCATACGTTACACTACCTGCCCATAATCTAGGATTAAATGGAGCACCAACGAAAAAGCCATTAGATGATGCACCTAACTGGATATCCAAAGTACCATCTGTATAAGTACTTGCTGTAGACATCCCGTACGCCACAGGCGTATTTGGAGCACCCGTTCGGTAGTTAGAAGTCGTAGAAATCATACGAAGTGCGATACCTGTTACACCAGGACCGATGTTAAAGTCAGTCACAAATGGCGTCACTGTACCTAAACCAAATGGGCCACCTGTCGCATCAGCTGTAAACGCCAATGTATATGCACCCATATTTTGCTCAGAGCCAAATGAAGTACCTGGCTTCGTATATATTTCGATCATAGTAGCACCATCAATTGAACTTGACATCTCAGTGATATTTAACATATCAGTAGAGTTATTATTCAAGTCAAAGAAGATCATACCACCAGCACCATTTCCATTATTAGTTGTTGCTGGATCGATCGTCATAATCGTTGATCCCGCTCCAGCTACTGGCGCACATGATAAAATATCAATGTTATAGAAGTAGAATGCTTCACAAGCACCCGGATCGAGTGTTACAGTGAAATCATCAGGACAAACAATTGTTGGACCTGGATCTACAACAGTTACATTCGTTGTACATGAAACAACGTTACCGCTCGCATCGAAAGTTGAGAACGTAACAGTCGTTGTTCCTAATGGAAATTCTTCATTTATCAAGTCTCCAGTTCCACCGTTGAAATCGTTAGAAACGACTGCAGGAAGAACAGCACCTAGAACCTCTAGGTTATCAAAGGCTGCACCCCAACCGAATGCATTACCATCATCAAGACAGAATCGCATTTGGAAGTCAGCGTTATTATATCCAGCTAAGCTCACAGTTTCAGAACCTGAACTTGTAACACTTGCTGATTGGAATACATTGTTCCAGTTAGTTCCGTCAAATGCTTCCGCATAAACAAAACCAGTACCTGCATCTCGGTATGACCAATCAAATGACGCTTGAATCGCACCACCTGATAGGTTAGCCGTTGGTGATTCCCAACAGTAAATACCGTTAACTCCGAAGCCAGCGTTGTCATCATCAATAACAAGCTGCGTATCATCATAGTTAGGGTTACCTGGTCCACCTTGTGGATAACCACCTGTACAAAGAATTGAGAATGCAACTCCAACATTTGCTGCACCACATCCACCTGGAGTCGTACTCGCAGTTGATGTTGTTGTAGCAGTCCATGCACCGTAGTTCTCAGCACTTGATGATACAACTACAGCAGCACCCACACAGTCACCTACAGGAGTAGGAGCTGGTAGATTCACACGACCAACACAATCAGATAAATCAATATCCACCGTAATATCCGGAGGACAAGTTAGTGTACATCCGCCCGGAGGAGGAGGTGGAGGAGTTCCTCCACCGCTGATAGCTGCTGCCCAACCACAAGTGTTGACAACACCACTAAAGCGGCTTTGTATAGTTAGGCAAGAACCTGTCGAAGTGAAAACTCCGCCGCTAGGAGAAGCTGTCATATCAGCAAGCATGTCACCATCAACAGAACTATTCCATAAAGTTGGATCAGTTGACGTCGGATTCGTAGCTGAACCTGAACCATTAGTGGCCGTTGGCATAGCTGTACCATCAAAAATGGCAAACCAATCAAAGTTTCCAAATACGGCTAGTTCTGAATAAGTTAAAGTCATTGTTCCTGACGCCACACACAACGTAGTTGTTGTAATGCAGTTACAGTTCGGATAGTCACCCGGATCACCGGTTGACGTAGCTGCACAATTACCACCAGGTCCGCCATTCGTTCCATCCGAAGGATCGAAGAACATATCTCCTGCCGTAACATTAAATGTCTCAGTCATACCTGCTGTTGCAACTACGTTCTGAGCCATCATCTGACACGATAGGAAGAGTCCTAGAGTAAGTGTTAATAAATTAATTGTAATTCTTCTCATCATTATCGATTTTTAAGAGTTCTCCAAAAAGTAAATATTGCCTCTAAATCGCTGTCATCATCATCTGACAGTTTTAGCCCAAGAATGAGCGTAACTAAGTCTCTCATATCAGCTCCGTTAGGATCTAATACGCTTGTCTCTTCTACCGTCGCGTTAGCGTCAGAAATAGAAGTTCCTACATTGCTTGGCCGATGATCATAAGTTGCTCCGATTTCTCGAAGAGCCACTTTGATATCAGCACCGTCATCAAACTTGTCTAGCACACTACGGTAATAGCGTACGACAAGATAGTTCTTGTCAGTTTCTGTAGAACCAGTAGGATACTTATCCTCCTGCTCTAAAAACTGAATTTCGTCCTGAATCAGATTGATAGCGTTAGCGGATTTTACTTCGCCTAGTTCTACCATCGTCTGAGCAGTCGCGTTTTGTGTCCCCATAATGAGCAAGAAAGCAAGGCAAACCATCGAAATACCGAGTGGTTTAGCGAACCCTACCCTGCCCAAACTGAGACAAGAATTAAACAAATTCGTCTGTTTCATGAGATCTGGTTTTGGTTATCAATTTTAAATTTTTTATTCCAAATAACATACACCGCAAAAACCCTGCCATAACGTTTTACAGCAGCGAATTTTGCAAAAAATAAAAAATCACAATCGTCAGGATAGTCGTAAGCAGAGGGAGCCTACAGCATGAGAGTACTGAGATTATAATTCGTCTATTGGTTTCGTCCTATATATTTCAATAGTTGATATTACAGTCCATAGACCACAAGATCAACCACAAAGATACACTTACTGTCTAATGCTTACTACCTCGTCAGTGGTAATTTTTATATTAAACATTTCAGTTATATCTAAAAATGCCATTGTTAGTTAGTCATCTGATTACCGTCCATATTCTTTTTTTGAGCCGTTGGCCAAATAAACCCTAAGGTCAATTCATGCGAGCCATTGGCGTAATCTTGAAACTCTTGGAACGATACATCGTAACTATAATACAAGCGGAAAGCGTTCAATTGCGTCCCAATTAAGAAACCCAATCGGTCGCCTGTCCCATTACTATACGTGATACCACCTACTAATTGTTCATCTAAGAACAGCGCTTTAAGGTTTACATCTACTTGAAGATCAACACTTTCTACACGCTTAAGGAATATCGATGGTTCTAATTTAATGTCATAATCAGCAAGGGGCATACGGTATCCTGCCATAAATGTGAAGTATCGGAGAAATTCATTCTCATCTTCTCCAAAATTTATTTCATCGATACGCGCATTGATCATCCTTGGTAATGAAAGGCCTACGAAAAGTCTGTCGTTATATTCTCCGTAAAATCCCGCACCAACATTAAAGAACTGCACACCGTCGAGGGCTTCAGTTAAAATGGGGTCATTTGGATTGACATTTGGGTTACTCAATACAGAACCATTCAATGAATAGCTCTGATACTCTGTTGTTAAACCGATGGACATCTTCCAACTTTTATCACCAAAACGGTACGCATATGCTAGTCCCGCTCGAAAGTCTGATAATTCGCCTATATTTTCATTCCCTACGAGCACTCCAAGACCGATGCGGTCTGTCACAGCACCATGATAATTCGCTGAGAAGTTTCGTGGCGCACCTTCAAAGTCTGCCCAATTGTTACGATAGTTTAGAAAAATATTATGGTTATCATTAAATCCTGAGTAAGCTGGATTGACCCAAGCCGGATTCAAGTTGTATTGTGTGTAAACAGCTTCTTGTTGAGCATCAGCTCTTGATGCAATTGTGATCACAAGTGCTATAATAATGTATAATGAGTATTTCATTGCAAACTGAGTTTTCAATTGACTAATTGACTATCGTAAGTTGTAAAGTACAGATACAGCACCTTTATAAAGTTCAGTATTTCCGTTGCTCGGGTACACTTCTAACACCCACATATATGTTTCTTCATCCACAAGGTTACCGCCTTCATCCCGACCGTCCCACGAGTTATTATAATTTGTGTAAGTCCGAACTTCTTGACCCCATCTTGTAAAGATCCTAAGTCTATTTTCTTGATCCGACGCGCAATCGATAATGAAGAAGTCATTGCGATCGTCTCCGTTTGGTGTGATCACGTCCATGCCGGTATAGCAACCCTGGCCTGGTCCACCACAATTCTGAATACTTGCTTGGCCCATAATTTGACAACCGACAGAATCTACAATAATTACGGTGTAATTACCTACACCTAAATTCGTAGCCTCAGCAGTCATTTGAACTGGCGTTGTATTCCAATCATACAAGAATGGTGCAACACCACCTGTAACATTGGCTGTCAGTGATCCATCAGATCCATTATTCGTGCACATCGCCTCTATCGAAACGCTGAGTGCTTCCGTAGGTCCGGGAATCGTAAAGGTGACATCGGTGCTGTTATTTTCAACCAAATCCGTGACTGTTACAGTACAAGAACCGGAAGTCAAGCCTGAAATATTTCCGTTGGCGTCAACAATTCCACTTGGACAGGACCAATCGTAAGAATATGTTCCTGAACCTCCAATCACCGCAATATCAATGCGTCCATTATTATCTCCAAAGCATTGTACTGCTTCTATTTCACTAGCAAATACGCGTAGTCCATCCACTTCAATATCACCCAATGAAACTTCACATCCATTAGCATCTGTGATGGTCACATCATAGGAACCACCGAATATCCCTGTCAATGGATTTTCATCTGGAAAAACATCGTTTGTCTCATCATCCCATGTAAATTGGTATCCGCCCCAGCCGCCGCTTACGTTTAATGAAATTGATCCATTCCCATCATTGTTGTCATCATCGTTTACTGTACCCAATGTTGCTGTCAAAGCTGAAGGAGGAGTTCCAACATTAAATGTTAAGGTCGTTTCGCAATTAGAATTATCCGTTACAGTGACGGTACACGCTCCTCCAGATAAACCGGATATATCTCCATTGGCATCAACTGTACCTGTGCAAGACCAGTCGTATGTATATGGTTGTACGCCACCAGTAACCGAGATATCAATAGAACCGCTCGATGTTCCAAAACAGACAACATCACTAACTACCCCTGTAATCACAGGAGCTGCCGCAACTGAAAAAGGACCAAAAACCGCCTGGCAATCTGCATCATCCGTTATGGTCACGCTGTAATCGCCTGCAGCGATACCCATTAAATCTTGTGTTACTGCCGCATTTGACCATAGATATGTGTAATCAGGTGTTCCACCCGCAACTTCTATATCGACACCTCCAGTTCCACCGACCACTTTACTTATATCAATACTAGACAATGTTATTTCATCGGGTTCATTCACCATAATAGCAGGAAGTACGCGTGTGCTTCCACCGCCATCGTATGTAATCGTCGGTTCATAAGCACCTGCTAACAAACCTGTGATAGAAGTTCCAGTTTGAGCCGTGTTACTCCAAGCTATATTTGTGATATTCTGACACCCGTTTGTTGTCAATGTAATTGCCCCATCATTGCCACCAAAGCAAGTTACAGGAGTAATTGCGACATCGGCATCACAACAATTGACTGTGAACGTACCATCTTCTAAATTAAATTGTATGTCGTTTCCATCGCCATCAATGACTACTATCGTCGGTGCATCTTCCTCGAGGTCCAGTTGTGTATCTTCCGTGCAGTCACCCAGCACATTAAAACACAATTCATAGAGAACTGTAGAGTCAGTTGTCAAACCATTACCGAAACCATCGATGTAATTGTATATCATGTAAAGTTCTCCTGCCCCGGCGTTGAGGTCGTTAATCGTTGGTGTACCATTCGGTGCAGTGCGGTTTATGACTCTCGTATAAGCCAAATCTGTGGGATCGAAATTTAACAGGATTCCATTGAAACCACCTAAGTTGGTCATGTTTTTTGCCGTAAATGGAATGCACACTTCGTTGCCAGGAAGGCCTGAAAAATCCTCCATAGCAAACGTGTTATTCGGTGAGCCTGAGCCACCGCCACCATTGAGGCTAATTGTTCCGGGATCACTCGTAGGTGTAACTTTTATCGCTCCTGTAAACACAAATTCATTTGATGGAAATCCATCTGATAAGTCAATAATCGTGTTTACTTGGTTACTCGTGATCACCCGAAGTCGTATAGTAAACAAAATACCGTTCGAAGGGATAGTGTAAGGTATAAGATCAACTTGGCTGAACGTAGCTACAACTCTGTTATCATTCGGTGTATTCATTGGTGTACCATAAAACACATCAGACACTGGGACTACGGTGTTTTGGTTTGTGAGTTCGACAAATTCAAGCAGAGTAGCATCCCAATTTGTCACTAGCGTGAAAGAGGTCACGTCGGTGAAGCCCTCAACTCGCACGTCAATATCTATGACATCGTTTATATCACCAGATGCATCATTGTAACGTACTTCAACAGCTTGACCTAGGCCAATTGATGAAAAAGCAGCGCAAAAGAATAATCCAAGTAGTATTTGAAATGGTCTAACCATTGGTAATCATTTTAGAAATTTATGGGGTCAAAGATACGCAGACATTTGACTTATTAGCTTCTTTTAACATATCTAACACCGCAACTATCATACCAAAACGTAAAAATGAGGCCTGAAATTCAGGCCTCATTTTTATAATGTCGTTGTATGATATACTATTCCAAGTGAATCAGTTTTTTAACTGAAACGACTTCTCCGATTTGAGCTTTAACCCAATACAATCCAGCAGATGGTAACATATCGTTTGTGATTACGAATCGTACGACATTTTCGTCTTCATGCACGGGACGTTGCGCGATCTGTTTTCCAGTTTGATCCAGGATAGTAATAAACCCTGAGTCACCGTGTTGATTTTTCATCACCAAGTCAGTTGAGAACCTGAATGGATTAGGTAAGAACTGCATGTCAATCATCTCGACATCCGTTATTTCTTGTCCATCAAAAACCAAGTCTACAGCATATTCATTTTCATTTAGATCAACAATTGAATTATGCTCTTGTAATGAAATGAATTCACTTAACCAGCCTGCCTTCTTCGCTTCTCCAACTATCGTAAATTGTTCTGTGGCAGCAGCAGCCGTATTGGCATCTACCCAAAGAATCGATAATAGGTTGTTTTCGTACGTGAAGTCGATTGACTCTCCTAAGTGGTTTAAAACCTTATTGATTTCAATATAATCATTTAAAATCTGCAAATCTAACTGAGCTCCAGCAACGATATCAATTCCATTAAATGAAAGCGGAATTGAGATTGATTGATCAGCCTTCGTGAATAAATCAGGAGTCGTCATGGACTCTTTTGATCTTGTATCCGCACCTACAGCGTCAAGTGTAGCGCTGCCGTTTAAGTCAGCTATTTTTACTCCAATCAAGTTGATTTCAGTTGGGACATCAGTCGAAGCCGCAACCTGAAAATCATTTCGATCAGCAAATTGTGGATTCATGCCGGCTACATCCTGCATATAAAGCCAAGACGTGTTTTGACTGAATATTGATTTGCGTTTTAGCATGACCAATTTAGTCTCCAACAAGTCACGTGCATCTACCACCTGATCGTTATTTACATCGGCAGCGACCATCACATATGGGTCATCTAAATATTTAATCTCCAATATGTGTTTTTGTAACAATAAGAGATCAAGCACGCTAACGCCATTTAATGGATCATCAGATTTAGAAATAGAAAGTGGGAAATCAGTCGGTTCGATTTCTGCGAAACTTCCAAAATCAAATACACCTGTTTCATCAATCTTGATAAAATTCTTGATGCTTATGCTTCCTGTTTCCATAGATACTTCAGTCCCGATAACCGGGTCTCCTGCAACGGTCAATATCGTTCCGTGAACCAATGTCATCGGAGAATCTGGACAAACCATATCATTGTCATCCAACACGAGGAAGGCTGTACAAAATTGTTGATTGCCAGCTTCATCAGTGACATATATCTTGACTTCATTCGTCCCAATATTATTACAAGTAAACACTCGTGTCGTTTCTGTAACATCTTCAGAAAATGAGAAAATTAAATCCTCTTCTTCGGTACAATTATCGAAACTAGACGCATCAAAATGCTTTGCGGTCAATTCGATCATACCGCTAGAAGGCATCACTACGGTCGAGATGGCGCCTAGGCAGACTGGGCTCGGTTTCTTACAATCTTCGACCGTAAATAAATATGAGCAAGTGTTGAAATTACCGCATAGGTCTTCTACACGCCAAAGTATTTTATGCGTACCGAAAGGATAAAAGCCTGTTGCGTTTCTACCATGACCTTGCAGATCGAAAGATCCTTGATACTGTCCGATACCATCATTATTCAGGTCAATACACCAGTGATAATTTAATAATGAGTCAGCTGTACAGTCGTCCGTAGCATTGCCAATCAACGGCGCTTTGCCTTTACATCCTATGACATCAGTGGTGCAAAATGTGACATCGTCACATGTAGGAAACATTGGTGCATCTGAGTTTTTAAGTTTAATAACTTGTGTGTAATCCCATCGTCCTTTTTGACCGTATGGGCCATTTGGTTTATACTGACACCAATCGAGAATTGACCAGTGACGCAGAATTTTAAAACAAGCATTTTCTGCAATAGTGAAAACTTCATCTCGGTAAGATGTGGCAATCATCGAACAATCGTCATCATACCAAGTAGGTCGACCAGTAACTGATGGATCTGTGTTATTAGGTCCACAATCAGGAAGTTCTACATTCGGAGGCCAGTGAATATTTCCGTAGCCGAATGGATAAGGATCACGTACATAGATTTTCTGTGTACATGTGTAATATGTATTTTCAATAGTAAACGTACGATAGATAATACCTGTGCCACATGTGAAATCCGTGTGATAAGATTCATATACCCAAAGGTTGTTTTGATTACAACCGCCACCTTCTACATATCCGTCGTAGCCTGCATGACCACCATGAGGATAGTAGTGCGGGTCGTTCACGTAGATGGGCTGTATATGCGTATTATTCATATGCACTTTACCAAAATAGTGTCCCAAGTTGTTGTAGTCTATATGATAATCACAACTAACTGTAATATCCGGTGGACAGTGAATTTTAGGCTTTAATTTATCTTCAACATATACTTTCACCCAGCAATCGTTGTAGTTGCCATAGTAATCGTACACGCGCAATATCACTTTCACAGGACTATTGGCTATATCTTCACAGCACAATTCAACAAAATCTCTGAATTGCGTATCGTCTATACATCCAGGTGGGCACCACCCAGGAACTTCTCGTCTAATTTTGATAGAAGCGACTTGTCCGCAACTTACATAACTGCCGTCATCGAATGTTTGCCAATAGACGCGTGCTTTCCCGTTTGAGGTTAGCGAAACCTGTGTATTGACATCGCAAATGGCAACCGGTCCTCCGCCACCAGAACCTCCGGTTACATAGATTGACGCCCAACAAAACCAGGCACCACTAGTCACTTTTACATTCAGTGTCTGTCCAGCATGTGAAGAATTAACTGTAGCTCCAATCGGTTGATTGCTCGAATTATATACTGTCACAGTGTAATAACACGATGGAGGTGGATAATGCAATACATCGTGCACCTGAACCGTATATTGACAATTGTAGCCAAGATCTATTGGCACATTTTGCTTGCAGGCCGCATCACAAGGACCCGATTCAGCAGCCATAGTAAAGCCGCCAAATAGCGCTGGGATTAGAAATAAAAAAATGTAAAAATGCTTCATGGTATAATTTAAATGATGATGTCCAACCAGCACATTAAGCGCTTAAGTTGTCGCGTGTAATCAATCAGTAAAATTAGAGAATGACGGTTGGTGAACCACTGAATAAATAGGTATTTTTTATATATAAAAAATACAAATACCTAATCTATTGAATGTGAAGTAACTATGCCGAAATCTTGTGCCATTTTGATGAGACTAGCGGTAGAAGTTACATTCATCTTTTTCATAATGTTCTTTCTGTGGACCCCGACAGTTTGATCACTGATATAGAGTTCTTTAGCGATTTGTTTGTTGTTTTTGGCATTAGCGATCTGTCCTAAAATCTCCAACTCGCGTTTAGTCAGATTGCTTTTAATCATGAAAGCATCTTCCATTTCCCAATCGGTCTCATAGTCTGCAATTTCCTTACGATGCAATGGGCCGATCGAAACCCCATCACCCATGAACGTGTTTCCAAGCTGTATTTCGCTCATACACTTGACAAACTCGTGAACGCCATTGGATTTCAACATGTATCCGTCTACACCGCCTTGGAAAGCCGCCTTTATAAATTTAGGGTGATCGTATTCGCTAATGACAACTATTCTTACATCGGGATTCATGCGCTTGAGTTCAGGAACCAGACTGATTCCATCAATGATTGGCAACTTGATATTCATAATCACGAAATGGGGTTCATAGGCGCGAACCTGATCCTTTAACTCGGGACCTGAAAGTGCCACATCGACCACTTGCATGTTGTCAAAATGTTGTGCGAGTAAGCACTTCAATCCTTCTATATAGAGAATATGCTCATCAGCTATTATAGTCGATAAAATGCCCATGGTTGTTTTGCTTTAACCAGCCAAAAATAAAAGAAAGTTTATCAGATCACCAAATCGCAACGTGATTAAAAAAAATTTCATCGAAATTAATAAGCGTTGGCTGTGTATCTTCGTGATACATTGAAATAATTTTAAGAAATAAAAAACTTCACTCTACCATTGCTGGATCGCTTCTCATTTATAATGTTTCGACTTGTTAGCCAACTTCTCGTCAGCCGAAGAAACCCTCCGTATTGGATTGGATCAGTTTTATATTTTATTATGAAATTTATAATAAATTATAGAAAAAAAATTATAGAAAAAAACATATCCTATGTGTTCCCTTCCATGACTCAAAAAGATATTAATACTTTAAAAAATAAATTTTATCGACAGCTCGCTAATACATTTTCCGAAATATTATATTCTAATACTTATCCGAAAAATATTAAAAATCGTATGTCTTTTATTGGCTTTGAATCTATGAATCAAGAGCTAGAAAACGGATCAAGCATTATTTTAAGCGGAGGGCACTTTTATAATTGGGAATGGATAGGAATCGCACTTGGAGCAGCCACTCCTCATCCTGTTTTTGGTATTTATAAACCTTTAAGTAATAAGTATTTTGAAGAACATTTTCGAAGTATTAGAAAGAGTCTTTCCGTGCATCTCTTGACGATGCGCGAAACGCCACTCACGATTAGAAAACGTAATAAAGAAAATTTGCAGACCATTTATGCATTTGCATCGGACCAGTCTCCAACTAGTACTAAGCGATGTCTTTGGATCGATTTTTTCAACAGGCCCACGGCATTTTATCCTAGTATTGATTTATTTGCGAAAAAGTATGATCTGTCGGTCTATTATTTAGACATTCAATGTCATCGCCGAGGCTACTATGAGGCGACCGCTAAAAAAATAACACAGGTCGAAGGATCTTGGACTACAGCTTTTGCAAAAGAGATCGAAAACTCGATAAAAAAACGGCCTGAATCATGGCTTTGGTCGCATAACAGATGGAAGCATGTATACAATCCTAAAACGTCTTGAGTGTCACTGCTCCTAGGCTTGTATAACACCATTGAGCTAGTCTTCGTACAACAATCTGCAATGTGTGATTGTCTCATAATTGCGATATTAGCGACGGCTTCGTTGAAAAGCCCCTAAGATGTTAAAAATCATACATATATAAAACACTATAAATGAAAAAATTTCTCACTGCCGTATTTGTTTTAACCCTTGGTATGAGTGTCTTTGGACAAGCCAATTATTGGTCTCCTGCAACCGTGGCAGACTTTGGATCAAGAAATCAAGAAGAGCGCTGGACAACTCCAGAGATTTTTGCGCCATTCAATCTAGATTTCGAAAGTCTTCGCGCTGAATTAAAGTCTTCTCCCCACGAGAATCAATTGCGTGCGCGTGAAAGTTATGCACAATTCGAATTTCCGATGCCCGATGGTTCCATGAGAACATTCAATATAGTTGAATATGAGATCGCAGAGGAAGGATTACTGAGAAAATATCCGCACATAAGAGCGTATCATGGAATCGATCCAGATCGCGGAACTCGCATTCATTTTAATCTCACGAAGAATCAATTATTTGCTGTCGTACGTGAAGGCTCTAAAACGATTTATATCGATCCATATACACGCAATAATCATTCAGCCTATGTGATATATGATATAAAAGAAAATAACACGGATCCTGTTCCATTTGAATGTGACGTACATTCAGGAAATCAGGGTGTTGTACTACCTGACGACGAACACACGTCAGGAGGTAATACTGATCATTTATTTCGAGGAAGTCGCGGTGATGCATTAAACCTGCGAACGTTCAGACTTGCCGTGTCAACGACATTTGAATTTACGACATTTTATGGAGGGACGAAGACCGAGACACTTGATGGAATTGTCACCATTGTCAATAGAATTAATTCGGTTTATGAAAGAGAAGTGGCAGTGCGTATGATTTTGATTGCCGACACCGACAAAGTTATTTTTGATTCAGCAGATGACGACCCGTTTCCTCCAGTTTCAAATGGAATGGGTCCGATTATTTCACAAAATGCAATTACTCAAAATACCATTATTGGATTCAACAATTTTGACATCGGTCATGTATTTGGAGTAGGAAGTTATCAAGGATTGGCTTCACTCGGTTCTGTATGCACCAATCGCAAATCACAGGCAGCCAGTTATGCTCGAACTACTCCAATGGGAGATGCTTATGTCATCAATATTGTTTGTCATGAAATGGGACACCAATTTAATGCCGCTCATACCATGTACCATTGTCATAATGTTAATAATTCAACGGCTTTTGAACCGGGAAGTGGCACGACCATAATGTCATACGCTGGCATCTGTGGTTTTGGTGCTAACGTACAGCAAAACGCAGACGATTATTATCACACCAATAGTTTACAATCAATAATTGGATATTCCAGAAGTTCGGGGATCAGCAATTGTGGAACTGAGACAGATTTCGGAAACACTTATCCAGATATTATACTAGACTATCCTAGACTTCGTATACCAGTAAGAACACCGTTTAGATTAACAGCTGGAGCTACAGATGATGAAACACCTAATACAATTACATTCAATTGGGAGCAATATCAGAACGGAAATCGAGACTTTGAAGATTCGCCATGGGATATTGGATCACCAGTTGGAGAAGAGCCTTTATTTAGATCAAGACCGCCATCCGCAGATCCGATGCGTTATTTCCCGGAATTACCTGTGGTTATAAATAATAGTTTTTCCATATTTGAACAGTTGCCCACCTATGAACGCCAATTAAAATTTAGAGTTAATGTGCGGGATAATGCTCCTGAAAACGGTGGAACGGTTTGGGAAGATTTAAATATAGATGTTATTGATAATAGTGCTGATGGTCGTTTTACAGTCACCAATCTTGTCGCTAAGGACACTTTTCAAGCGGGAGGATACATTGAAGTTTTATGGAATGTCGCAGGAACTGATCAAGCTCCGATTAATACCCAATTTGTAGATATTTATTTATCCACAGATGGTGGAGAATCATTTCCTCGATTATTAAAAGCTAATACACGCAACGACGGAGCGACCTTTGTTAATTTACCAAACGTAGAGGCTGAGCAATTTCGAATAATGGTTGCTGCAACTAATAGTGTTTATTTTAATGTCAGCAGACGCAGTAGTGTGATCGAGTTAGCAGAACAACCTGCATTGGGAGTTTTTTATGATGATCAAACGTATAAAATATGTGCGCCTGATGTAGTCGAATATGATATTGCAACATTTGGCATGGGTGGATTTAACGCCGACGTAAATTTTGAATTTATTGGCAACATTCCTGACGGGGGTATTGCACGATTTTCAAAAAACAATATCATGGCAGGCGAATCCACTAAATTGAAATTAGATTTAAGGGATGCAGTTGAATCTGGTGATTTCGATCTGACATTTCAGATTACCGGTGAAAATATTGATACATTGGTTAGAACAATTGAAATTGAAGTCGTCAGCAATGATTTCGAAGCATTGAACTTAGTCGAGCCCTTAGATGGAAAAATTGGAGCAGCATTTGTTCCAACACTCACTTGGACGGAATCGGATAATGCAGATGCATATACCGTTCAAGTATCAGACGACCCACAGTTTTCAAATATCATTTTTGAGCGAAACAATATAACAGACCTCACCGTCGATCTAGATATCCAATTGAGTGCGAGTCAAGTTTATTTCTGGCGCGTTAAACCAATTAATGGTTGCGGCGAACAAGACATCAATCGTGTGAATACTTTTCAAGTCAAAACTGTTTCCTGTGAGGAATTCTGTAGTACCGAACCTACGAAAGTCATTTCATCATCCGGAACACCTTCGGTAGAGATGGCTATTAACACTGGTTCGTCAATTACGGCCAGCGATTTTAATGTTACACAGATTGTTGGTTTCCACTCAGATATGGGACAGCTCCGTATGAATGTTGAAGGCCCAGATGGTACCAAAGTGCAGGTCTATAGTCCCAATACATGTTCGTACGTTTCATCGTCAATCGATATGGGCTTTGATGATGATGCTGCGATCGTCAATCCAAATTGTATAAACTTTGATGAAGGATTACGCTTTGTGCCTAAAAACCCATTGAGCGCATTTAATGGCATTAATGGTACAACCTATAAACTTATCGTAGACGACGTACAATCAACATCGGGTGGTCGATTGGATTCATGGTGCTTTGAAATATGTGGCGATATAAGCCCGCAGACACCTTCGATTATACTTGCCGATTCGATCAGCTTGAATAGTTTTGAAACAAGAATAATATCAAGCGATAAATTACTGGTAACGCATCCATCATTTAATCCTTCTGAATTGACTATTACGATTGTGGAACGTCCTATTTATGGAACATTGTTATTGAATGGCGTCCCGATCGGTTTAGGATCGACCTTTACTATGGAGCAAGTTGAAAATAATCAACTATCGTATCGAAATGCCAACGACCTATTTGATCGTGATCACTTCGCGTTTATAGTCACGGATCCGGGAGCTGGATATGTCGGTACACCCTCCATTGAATTTTTCATCGGATTATCAGCGAATAGCAATCAATTGCCGAAAGGCGATGAGTTGTTCGTGTACCCAAATCCTGTTCAGGATGTGCTCACTATAGAATTGGCTAGTGATGAATTATCAATTGATCAGATAAGCATATTTACTGTCCACGGCAAACTCGTTTCTCGACTGAACAACCAAGTTGTAAACCAGGTGCAAGTGCCCGTTAGTCAATTGTCTCAGGGTGTATATTTTTTACAAATTGAAGCTGGTGATGCTATGGTGACTAGGAAATTTATAAAGCAATAGAGACAACCAATTTATATAAAATAGAATATTAATAATAAAGTCACTATAGGTTTAAGTAAAAAGAGTTTGTTGATAAAATTGCTCTAAATCTAAATCTCATGCGATGAAACGATAACATGTTGAATCTGCCTTTAGGAAGCATTGTGCGGTATCCAGCTTTTTTTATGAACTTTAGGATCGATAAAAATCAAACTATGTCTATAAATCAATCATCATTTTTTACAGTTTTAATCACTGCATGTGTATCGCTTTTTATAAGCCAAGCAACTGCGCAGGTGAATCTTTGGAAACCCGCTGAAATGGCGGAACTACAAGGTCGTAATGACGCTGAGCGTTATTCAGAACCAACGTCATATGGGCTTTATCGATTGAGTGTACCGGATTTGAGAGCCGAATTGCATGGTGTACCTCATGAAACACAAATATCTGCGAGAAATAGCTATGCAACTTTTGATTTTCCAATGCCTGACGGATCGTTCAAGACATTCAATATGGTTGAGTATGACATGATCGAGCCAGGTTTAGCACGGAAATTTCCGCATGTCCGTACCTATCGTGGATTGGATGAAACGAATGGAAGTAAAATTTTCTTGAATTTAACAGAAAATCAAGTCTTTGCTTCTATACGATCCAAAGGAGTGACGTATTACATCGATCCGTACTTTAAAGATCAAAATTCTCACTATGTATCATATGATATCAAAGATTACCGAGCGCAAGAGCATGGTTTTCAATGCGATGAGCATCTGCTTGTCGATAATGAGGTTGTCGATATAGCAGAGGATGTCATTGAAGATGCACGTGTTGTTGAGCGAGGAGATCCGATCTCACTGCGTACATTTAGACTAGCTGTAAGTGCTACGGCGGGATTTACAAGTAGAAGTGGTGGGACAAAAGCAACCGCATTAGATGCGATCGTTACGATTGTCAATAGAATAAATATGATTTATGAGCGGGACGTAGCTATCCGTTTAGTTCTTATTGCTAATCTAGACGATGTGATTTTTGTCGATTCAAACAACGATCCTTTCGACGATATTCCTATAGGAGACCAAGCGGCATTTTTACCTGTTAATCAGACACTTTTAAACACTACGATAGGTGCCAGTAATTATGATATTGGTCATGTTTTTAATATCAAGGCAAATGCGAGTTCTGGTCAAGGAATAGCTCAACTTGGCTCCGTATGTAATAATTCGGCCAAAGGTCGTGGAAGTAGTGCTCGTCCGACACCATCTGGCGATCCTTTTGTCGTGTCTATTGTAGCTCATGAAATGGGGCATCAATTTAATGCGCCTCATACCATGTATCATTGTCAAAATGTCAATCTATCAACGAGCTATGAACCTGGAAGTGGAACAACAATCATGTCATATGCAGGGATCTGTTCCCAAGTTGCAAACATTCAAAATAATACGGACGACTATTACCATGGAAACTCAGTGCAGCGGATACGTTCATTTTCGCGCTCGATAACATGCGGTAGTGAGATTGACAATGGGAATACCGATCCGGACGCTGAACTGGACTACGGTTTGTTTACGTATTTGCCAGTCAATACGCCATTCGTGCTTGAGGGCCGGGGTATGGATACAGAAACACCAGAAGCGCTCACATATTGCTGGGAGCAAGTAGATGGTGGAAATAGAAACT
>ENA-ORXU01001425-ORXU01001425.1-marine-metagenome-genome-assembly--contig:-NODE-1425-length-19729-cov-2.754987_pt1 | contig 19729 bp, 17 predicted proteins | sample MGYA00237869_ERZ511484 | MGnify/ENA metagenome assembly ERZ511484
AAACAATTTAGCAGTACTATTAAACCAAAAGGCACGCCAACCACTGCGAAGATTTTTAATTAGGTCAAAAGTAGTTATACCTGTTTGCCTGTGGATTAGCTTTACCAATATCTGACCTTCGGTTCTTGTTAGTTTTTTTAATTCTTCAGAAAACTCCTCTTCAATATATTTTTGAATAATTTTTGTGTATTTCTTCTTATCGCTTTTACGCTCTATAGATTCAATTCTAGCGTTAAGTGCTTCCAAACGTTCTGCTGCTAGTTTGGCATAAGGATATACTTTTATAGTTTTTCGCCTTAAGCACATATTAAGTAATAACTACCCTTTTAAAAAGGGGCTTTCTTCAAGTAATCGATTTATCAAGTCCTCCCCTAGCCCCTACAGAAGGAGGGTATTCACGAGTGGGGACTTCCACTGTTCAAAGTATAAATTAGCATACAAGTGCCTAAGCCAATAGATTCTTTAACCAAAAAGGTTCCCGGATATCGGGAACCTTCCAGCATATTCGTTTTGGACATCTATCTAGGAAGCCCAGTGAGTTTAAAAAGGAAAGAACCTTCCAATCGCGCCGTTCCCTCAGGAATAGCCGTAGGATCAAAGAATTTAAGGCCATCCGCTCTTACTGCAGTTGCAGGGGTGGTCTCGAAATTCCAGCCATGTACTTGGGCTCCGCCCATAAAAGTGGGTTCATTAGCCCCAATAATATCGGTGACGTCGATAAGACCGGTAATTTCCCAATATCGTTCGGTATTTCCATATCCTAAAGCAGCGGCACCTTGCTGGTTGCATTCCATTACCTCGCTTAAGGTTCCGTTAACGATATCATACTGCCACAGTTTTGCGTATCCTGAAATATCAGGGTTGGCATCCGCATAGCCATTGGGGTCTTCCTGGATATATGCATAATTTTCAGTAACTAAAATATTATCCGGAGAGTGCATACCATCACCGATACCACCCTCTTTATCACCATCTACCACTACCCTAAGTTTGGCATCACCAGTGGGATCATCGGGATTAAGGTCTAATTTATAGACTCGTCCCAAACTGGTACCACGATTGGCCAAATCAGGATTGTTATCCCGTATTCTGCCTGTTACACAGAACAATACCGATCTATTGTTTTCAGCAGATCCCCTTCGCCAATCGATATCCTCAACACGCTGAAAACCGATTGCCACGGAATCAATGGCCTCTTGGTTCAATTCATCGATTGTTCGTTCGGTTACTTTTACCCATTCCACCTCGTATTCCGTGCCTTCGACCATACCCATTTCGAACTTCTGGCCTCCATGACCAATTGCAGTTTCAGTGGTATCCTTCCCGCGAAGTACGTAGAGGTCACCACCACTTAAATCGCCCATGGCACCGACATACATCGCGAAATGTGCTTCTGGATATTCATTGTTGCTGTCATCATCGCCCATAAATACCACAGTTCTTCCCGGGTAGGCATTTTTTCCTATTACTACGGCATTTTCGGTCGACCATTCGCCCAATGCAGGTAAGCGCTCCGCCTCTACCCGACTTTCCGTATCACGAAACGGATTTACGCGATAAACACCTTTGGCATTACCGCCCCATTCTCCACCCGACAGGTAAAGTGGTCCAAAACCGTGTTCTTCGACCGTAATTGAGGATCCGGAGCACTGCGCCGTAAAAGCGGTTGCCGTAGAATTCACGATATAGTCGCCTGCCATAGGTTCCAATGCCTGATTCATCTTGATTCGGGCGATGGAATAATCTGATTCCAAATTATTGATAAAGGCGTAGGTGCCATCGCCATTAGGGTACAATGCAGCACCATCCATGTATGAGCCATAAACAAAGGTCGAATCAGACGGAAGTATATCTGCAGATGATAAAAGCATCTCTAAATCGGCACTACTTGAAAAATCCCCTTTGAGTGTAAACACACCGTCGGGAACAACAGAACTTTCAAGGGCCATCATTTCTTTTCCATCGTCATCGTTTTCTCCTCCGGGAGTATCTCCTATAAAGTCGTCAATCAATTCACAGGATGCCGAAGCCATAATACCTGCTACACATAGCAATTTGGTAAACGTTTTCATTTTGTTCTTAGGTTTTAAGTGTTAATAACTTTAATAAAACTACCTAGAGCGAGGTGTAAACGTCTTTAAGCCAATATGATGCTTATTTTATTTTCAAACGAATTTTAGGTGAAATCGCTAAAGTTCATTTAACGATTAGCAAAGCTTGACGATAACTAAAAATGATGATTTGTTTATTTGTACGCTTCTGAAATAGGGCGCCAGTAGTGGTCTAAATGCTTTACTTATAGAGTACTACAGCACTAATTAATAACTGTGCCAATACTTTTTCACGCAATACAGTTGTTGCTTAAGTTCACTTTCAGTTAAAGTTCAAATAATTTTTTGGTAACCTTAAACGACTATTCTTCATTTCAAGTTAACCATGAGTTCCAGTTAGTTCTCAAAGTAAAACGGGGCAATCGAAAAAGAGCCTTTCTTTCTAAATTATTTTACAATAGGGAAACAATATGGAAATACAAAGGAGCAATTTTGCTAATGATTACTTCTTATTTTATAGGGAATGCCGAACGCGGTAAAATAATTCCTAGCTTAATGATTAGGCACTATTCAATCTCCAAGAACTTTCAGAAAATCGAAGAATAAAGTAGATTATGAAGAAAAGTCTACTGCCTGTGGTAAGCAATTCTGATAATTGATAGACTCAGAAAGTATTTTCGGAAAAAAATCAAATTTTGGCAACATTCAAAACGGTACATGGCTTAAATCTAGATTGTCATCTAATATTTCGGATCAAACTTTGACAATACCCATATCTCCTAATTTGAGAGGAATCCGTTTTCCGCCTTCTTTAATCGATTTGTAGATGGCCTCCACAATCACCATGTCTCGTTTCCCCATTTCGCCGGGAGCATAATTGGGCGCACCCGTTAAAATATGTTTTGCAAAATCATCCATCTGAATCATCTGTTGGCTTTTATGGGGATATTTAATTTCCCTACCTTCTGAAGTGCGACCGCTCAACGGTCCGTAACTATGGCACGGGTTCAACTCGAGCCATCCCTTTTCGAAGGAAACAAAAAGACGATTTGCACTGGCATTATGGGATGTAAACATATTTCCTACGATTCCATCGGGAAACTCCATTTGGGCGGCGATACTCTCGTCGGTATCCTTGAAGTAATCCGGTCGGGTACTGAATTCCTGCGCAGAGACCGAAATTGGATTTTTTCCGGTGCCATAAATATTGCTTTGAATGGAGTACACGCCCATATTCATTAAGGCCCCACCGCCTGAAAGTGCATAATTTAGTCGCCATTGCTCCGGGTTGCCCCTGGAAATGTAGCCAGCATCTGAAGAAACGTACTGCACGTTGCCCAAAGGCTTTTCGCTCACCATGCGCTTTACTTCGTTCGTGTACGGATCGGACTGCATTCGATATCCCACACTTAATTTGACACCTGCCTTCTTACAGGCATCAATAATCGCGTCACACTCCTCAACGTTCATGGCCATTGGTTTTTCACAGATTACATGTTTACCGGCCTTTGCCGCACGAATACTGAAATCGGCATGCATGCTATTGGGCAACACTACATAAACAATATCGATATCGGGGTTATCGGCAATAGTGTCAAAATTTTTATAGTTGTATACGTTCGCTTTGGGGATGTCGTATTTATCCATCCAGATTTGTTCCTTTTCGGGAGTTCCGGTCACGATTCCCGCCAAGTAGCAATGCTCGGCGTTCTCCAGGCCAGGAGCTAATTGTCGGGTACTATAGCTTCCAAGCCCTACAAGGGCGATGCCCAATTTTTTCTTCTCCTGTGTCAAACCTTTGCAATACGCCAATGGCATTCCTGCCAATACAGCCGTTCCTGCCAGGCCCTTGGATAGTTTGGTGTTAAAAGTCCTTCTAGAAATAGTTTTCATCCTTAAATACGATTTTAAGTTTCAGTCTTAAAAATACATATAAATACGTTTGCTATTCATACTGTTTTACCCTCAATAAGTTTTGGAAATCTTACAGAATGTGTATTTGGGCGGTGAATTTATACGGATAATCGCATTTTTTGTAACTGCACTATCCCAAATTATACCTATTTACCAGAGAAATAAATTATAAGGATTATGGGAGGAGAAGGAAGCATGTTACACGCCATAAAGAGTTTACAAAGTAACAGGATACTTTTAAAGGAGCGTAATTTTAAGAAAATTCGTGACTCCTATATCGACAACTCCCAAAAAACCGAGTTGAAATTTAAAGAGTTAAGTCCCACCGAGTTGTTTCGTATTAACAGAAAATTCGTCGACAAAGTAAACGAAACCTACAAATCGAAATTGGTATTTATATAGCTTCAATTGCTTTGACCATAGCTTTTTTCTTTTTGTTATACTGGTTCATTGCAAACTAACTATTTTCGGGAAATAAGTTTTATCTTGGTAGGGAATTCGATTCGAGCTGCAATGGGTGTTAAAACCATACTTTTTTCCTCACTTTTAATTGTCCTCATACTTTCCTGTAAAGAAGCACCGGAGCAAAAACCGTTAAAAAGACTTATTCGTGAAGCTTCTGACAAGGGTCTTAAAGATTGGGCCGATTTTCCGATTGGAGGCGCTATTAGCGTAAGACATGTGCTAAAAGACCAAAAACTCGATTCGATTACCGCAAGTAACTTCAACAGTATCACGGCAACCAACGATATGAAAATGTATGCGTTGGTAAAGCACGACAGCATTCCCGATTTCACCAAGGTCGACAGTTTAGTCGCCTATACCAGAGACAATAACATGCGTTTGTTCGGTCATGCTTTAGTATGGCATTATGCCCTACCGAAATGGATTGCGAAAACAACAGCAGAAAAAGGTGTGGCTTGGGCCGATACCTTTCTGGAAAAATATATCTGTACCGTTGTTACCCGATACAAAAACGACGTAGTTGCATGGGATGTCGTCAATGAAGCCTTCGAAACCAAAACCGATACCTACCGCAAAACCTTTTGGCACGAAACTTTTGGGGAACCCTATATTGAAAAAGCATTTCGTTACGCCCATTCCGCTGATCCGAACGCTAAATTGTTCTACAATGATTTCGGACAGGAAAAATACCCTGAGAAGTCAAAAGCTATTGCGGCGATGGCAAAAGATTTTAAAGAACGTGGTGTTCCAATTCACGGTCTAGGCCTCCAAATGCATTTGGAAATGGGTACTCCTGAAGATGCTATCGCCGATGCCTTGAAAATGGCCGCTTCAACCGGGCTTCTGGTTCATGTATCGGAATTGGATATTATTTTCAATAGTCATAATGACGAGAACGCGAGCGGAAAACAAGCCATTACCGAACTTACCGAGGAAATGAAAGAAGCGCAGGCCGAAAAATTCAAACAAGTAGCATTGCTCTATCGTAAACATGTTCCGAAGGCACAGCAATTCGGAATCACCTTTTGGGATTTTAATGACCGTGACACTTGGATCAAACCTTTCTTTGACCTGAAGGAATGGCCCACCATCTTTGATGAGATTTTAGACCCAAAGCCGGCATATTATGGTTTTGCGGAAGGGTTGGCCGAGAAAATCGAAAATTAAAATATGGAACCGAAATCATTTCTACGCGTTTTATCGCTAATCCACATCTCTCTTTTTTCGGGCCTGTTGCTCTTTGCGATTTTTGCCTATTTCCAAAACGGAAGCTTTACCGCAGCAATGAACCAAGAGGATATTTTTGTTTACATCGTACCCGTAGTTGCAGCCGTAGGGTATTTTGCAAGTCAGCACCTCCTTCGAAAATTGTTATCGGGCATTAAGAAAGAAGAGCAATTACAATCTAAACTGGGAAAATATCAAACTGCGTTGCTGGTTCAATATGCTGTTATCGAGGGGCCGGCATTTTTGGCTTTGTTCGCATATTATGGAACCGGTAACGCGCTACATTTGGTTATTGCGATTTCTTTGCTGGCCTATCTGTTCACGAAAAAACCCACTGTGGCCAAACTGATAAAAGATGTTCCCCTTACTTTGGAAGAACACAGACAATTCGATATTTTACGGAATTAAACAAGAGAACATGCAAAAACTGAAATTAACGTTACTGGTAATTATGATAGGAATTGGAATGACGGAAACCTCAAAAGCCCAAGATTGGCCCAATCTCAAACAATTCCAGGAAGCCAACGCCGAGTTGCCTGCTCCCACCGAGAATGAAGATCGCATCGTTTTTATGGGCAATTCCATCACCATTGGTTGGTTGAATAAAAGACCTGAATTTTTTGCCGAAAAATCCTATGTCAACCGAGGTATCAGTGGCCAGACCACACCACAAATGGTACTACGCTTCCGCCAAGATGTTATCGACTTGAAACCAAAAGTTGTCGTAATTCTAGCAGGTACGAACGATATTGCCGGCAATACAGGTCCGTCAACTTTGCAAATGATACTAGATAATATCAAAACTATGGCAGAATTAGCGACTGCCAATGGAATAAATGTAGTACTCTCCTCTACCCTACCTGCCTACGATTATCCTTGGAAGCCAGGTATGGAACCTGCCCCTAAAATCATGAAGCTTAATACCATGATTAAAGCATATGCCGAAGAAAAAGGTCATGTGTATCTTGATTACTTTTCCGCCATGGTAGATGAGCGAAACGGACTACCAAAAAAGTATGCGGATGACGAGGTACACCCCACCGTAGCCGGTTATAAAGTAATGGAACCAATGGTTGAGGAAGCTATAGCCAAAGCATTGAAAAACAAATAAAATAAGATTCAAACGAAATGCGTTACTTAATACTGATCGCCTTGATAGTACTTCCAGTTACTTATGGTTTAGCACAAGATTCGGTTGTGGAAAAGGATGACCAAAAACCACTTCGTGTTGGTGTGGTAGGTCTTGTTCACGGACATGTCCATTGGATTTTGGCCAATGAAAAAAAGAGCAATATCAAAATAGTTGGTATCGTAGAGCCCAATCGTGATTTGGCAAAACGGTTGACCGCACAATATGGTTATTCGATGGATATCGTTTACGATACTGTTGAAGAAATGGTGGAAGCCGTTGACCCTGAAGCCGTAAACGCATTCAACAGTACTTATGACCACTTGGAAACTGTTAGGTATTGTGCACCAAGGGGAATCCATGTCATGGTCGAAAAACCCTTGGCCGTTAGTTGGGATCATGCTCAAGAAATGATAGCCTTAGCGGAAAAGCACAACATCCATTTACTAACCAACTATGAAACTTCTTGGTACGGTAGCAACCATAGGGCCTACGAATTGATACACCGCGAAAAGGCCATCGGGCCGGTGCGCAGAATCGTTTTTCACACCGGTCATTTTGGTCCCATTGAAATCGGATGTGACCCCGAATTTCTGGAATGGCTGACCGACCCAGTTCTCAATGGTGGCGGAGCCCTAACGGATTTTGGGTGCTACGGGGCAAACCTATCCACTTGGCTAATGAAAGGAGAAGCCCCTCAATCGGTGACCTGCATAACCCAACAACTAAAATCCGATAAGTACCCGAAAGTAGATGATGATGCCACAATAATTTTAAAGTACCCCGAGGCCGAAGTAATCATACAGGCATCTTGGAACTGGCCCCACCATATAAAGGATATGGAAGTATATGGCACTACAGGTTTTTTAAAATGCAAAAATGGGAGCGATATGGAACTTATGATTGATCAAAAGGAGGGAAGCAAAGCCCTAAAGGCGCAAGCACTCCCAAAAGGCAGCAATGACCCTTTTGCCTTATTTCAAAGGGTCGTTCAAAAAGACCTACGGCTAGAACCCTATGACGTCTCTTCTATTGATAACAACAAAATGGTGATGCAGATTCTAGAACTCGCCAAAGAATCCGCCAAGACGAAAAAAACAATACTTTGGAAGGATAGATTCCCTTCCGACTCGCGGTGAATACATCTTTGTACATTCTAAGTTTACATCATTTTTGATTATTGCATTATCTTTGCCAAACATGCCTAAGAGAGCAAAGAAAAAGGATTCCCTAAAATACGATACTATTGTCATCGGTTCCGGAGCGGGCGGTCTAGCAGCGGCAATTTGCCTCGCCCGTGCGGGTCAAAAAGTGTTGGTGCTCGAACAGCACGATGTCCCCGGTGGTTGGTGCCATAGTTTTTACCTGAACGGGCATCGCTTTACTCCCGGCGTTCATTATGTCGGTCTACTGGGGAAAGGCGAAGCGACCAGTAATTTGTATCGCGGACTTGGCATTGCCAATGACTTGGTTTTTTTCCGAATGAATCCTGATGGTTACGAGCATCTCCACATAGGCTCTGAAAGATTTGATTATCCTGCTAATTTCGAAAAACTGATTTCGAGGTTATCGGAACGTTTTCCCAAAGAGAAAAAGAACATTTCAAAATATCTGAACCTCACCAAAAAGGTCAGTGAAGAGCTATATTCGCTACCCTATATCAAAGGATTTTGGCAAAAGATTACACTCCCCTATCGAACGCGCCATTTCGGCAAGTATGGCCTATTCAGCCTTCGTAGGGTAATCGGTTGGCATATCAAAAATCCCCTTTTAAAAAACTTCCTGAATATTCAATGTGGCGACCACGGGGTTCAACCCCGAAAAGTACCTTTTGTATTACATAGCGCACTCATGTACCATTATTATCAGGGGGGCTTTTACCCTATGGGTGGAGGTGGTGCCCTTATAAAATCAATGACAAACGCCCTTAAACGTCACAGCGGGGAAATACATACGAGTACAGCGGTCACAAAAATAGTATTGGAAGGCGATCAACAGAAAAAAGCCGTGGGCGTATTGTTAGAAAATGGTGAAGAAATTTATGCGGACCAAATCGTCTCCAATGCAGATGTGGGTATTACTTATAATGAACTCATCGGAGAGGAACACCTCAGTAAAAAACTACGAAAGAAGTTAGCGGCTACCAAATACTCCTGTACCTCGTTGATGCTTTTTTTGACGGTGGATATGGATGTGCGGAAAGCGGGGCTCGATTCAGGCAATATTTGGATGATGCCAAACCGAGATCTCGACGAATCTTATGATAAAATGCTTTCTGCCGATATTTCAGAAGGAGAGGCCTTCGAATTGATGTTCATCAGCTGTACAACCTTAAAAGATCCTTCTAGTTTCGATGGTAAATACCATAGCATCGAAGCTATTACTTTCATCGACTACAAGGCGTTTTCAGAGTTCAAGGATGAAGACGAGCAACGCTCACAAAAATACTTGGACTTCAAGAAGCGACTGACCCAAAAAATGATCAATGGCCTGGAAAAGGCCGTACCTGGAATCAGTGACCATATTGTATATAAAGATTTAGGAACCCCAATAACCAACGAGTATTATATCAATACAACGAAGGGAAATGTTTACGGCACCGAAAAAAGTTTAAAACACATAGGCCCTTTTGCATACAAGGCCAACAGCGAGATTGAAAACCTTTACCTCTGTGGTGCCAGTATTCTTTCCCATGGTGTAGCGGGTGCTTCCCATTCGGGAGTTGATACTGCAGCAAGAATTTTAGGTTGCCACCCCGATACGCTTAAAGAACCTCAAGAAGACCAAAACCTGCGCATTTATGAGGCTGAAGATGACTCCGATTATCCTGAATGGCTTCTGAAAAAGATGGACGTGCGGCGGGCCAAAGCTGCTTCAAAAGCAGCGCATAGCCCAGTTTAGTCCCGATAAAGCTACCTTTCATTTTATTGGCAACCATCAGAAATCATTTGCTATAGCAACAAAACCATTTGTTCAGTCCTTCCTTCATTTAGTTCTTATTTTTACTAACGACACTGTTTACAAGTATAATATTTCAAAAATCTTACCGCTTGTTTTGAGCAAATGATTTTAATATCTTCTCGGGATATTCTTTTTAAAAACAGCCATGAAAAAAACTAAATTAACATTGGTCATACTAATCCTACTATTTATTGCCAATTGTAAAGAAAAAACGGATAAAATAGAGACTACCGAACAGCAGAAATCTTACCCTAATATCGTTTATATTCTGGCCGATGACCTCGGTTACGGGGATTTAAGTATGACCGGACAACAAAAATTCGCTACCCCGAACATCGACCGCCTTGCTAAGGAAGGTATGTTTTTTACACAACATTATTCCGGTGCAACTGTCTGTGCGCCGTCGCGATCTGCGCTTATGACCGGGCTGCATACGGGGCATACGCCGGTAAGAGGCAATAAAGAAGTAAAGCCGGAAGGGCAATGGCCGATACCGGACGAAACGTTAACTCTCCCAGAACGTTTGAAAGATAAAGGGTATACCACGGGAGCATTCGGGAAATGGGGTTTGGGATACCCTGGCTCGGAGGGAGATCCACTCAATCAAGGCTTCGATAGATTCTACGGATATAATTGTCAACGTCTGGGCCACAACTATTATCCCTATTATTTATGGGATGATGACAAGAAAACCATGCTAGAAGAAAACGAGGGTTTTAAAAAAGGCCAATATGCCCCAAACCTAATTCACGAGCAGGCCCTCATGTTCATAGAAAAAAATAAGGATACCCCATTTTTTATGTACTATCCGAGTATTATTCCCCATGCAGAGCTGATTGCCCCGAAAGATTACATAGACAAATTTATCGGCAAGCTCGAACCCGAGACGCCCTATGAGGGCCTTGAAGACGGCCCCAAATACCGAGAAGGACCATACGAATCACAGGATAATCCACATGCCGCTTTCGCCGCAATGGTGCAACTACTTGATGATCAAGTCGGGGAAATAGTTGCTAAATTGGAGGAATTGGGAATTGCGGACAACACCTTAATCATTTTTACTTCAGATAACGGGCCACATTTGGAAGGCGGTGCGGATCCCGACTTTTTTGATAGTAACGGGCCCTACCGCGGCTATAAAAGAGATTTATACGAAGGGGGAATTCATGTTCCTATGATCACGAAATGGCCCGGTCAAGTGGAAGAAGGTTCAAAAACTAATCATATTTCCGCTTTTTGGGACGTTGTACCGACCCTTATGGAAGTCATTGAGGGCCAGCCGATAGAGGATATTGACGGCGTATCATTTTTACCAACATTATTAGGGGGAAACAATCAGACAGAACACGACCATCTGTATTGGGAATTCCATGAAAAGGGCGGGCGTCAGGCCATTCGCAAGAATCAATGGAAATTGGTAAGGTACAATGTCAACAAAGGCGGAGCGTACGAACTCTACAATCTGAATGACGATATTGGCGAGCAAAATAATCTAGCCGAAAACATGCCCGAAAAGGTAGCAGAGCTTTCAGAGATACTCGAATCTAGCCGAACACCGTCCGAAGTGTTTCAATTTCGACAGGAAGCTTTTAACGGAAAAAAGTAGCACCTTCTAAAAAATTTAAACAAAACTCTATACTGAATTCCGAACGTCGAAATACTACAAAGACCTAATTAATTTCAATAAGATGAAACGCATTCTGCTATTTTTCCTAATTTCGATACTTACCTTATCCTGTAAGCAGAAAGAACCTAAAGAAACAGATACGGCCCAAAATACCGAGCCCAATATCATTTATATTTTGGCGGACGATCTTGGCTATGGGGATCTCGGGTGCTATGGCCAGCAAAAAATCAAGACTCCACATATTGACCGAATGGCTTCAGAGGGTATTCGCTTTACCGATCATTATGCCGGCAGTACCGTCTGTGCACCGTCAAGGGCGTCTTTGCTTACCGGTCTGCATCAGGGTCATGCACCGGTTCGAGGTAATAGAAACAATGTACTAAGGGATAACGATTTTACCATTGCCGAAATGTTTCGGATGTCGGGCTACACTACGGCCTTGATCGGAAAATGGGGTCTGGGAGAAGCGGACAGCTCCGGGGAACCAAGCAAACAAGGATTCGATAGCTATTTCGGATATCTGCACCAGACCCGCGCCCATAATTACTATACCGATTATCTCATGTACAACGGAGAGCAAATTCCCTTGAAAAATGAAGTAGTTTTTGCAGATAAAGGCTATGCAAAAGGGGTAGGTAGTTCGGCAACAACGAAGAACGATTACAGTCATTCCATTTTTATCGATTCGGCACTCACCTACCTCTCCAAAACCCGTGAAAAACCTTTCTTTCTGTATTTGCCGCTGACCATTCCGCATGCGAACAACGAAGGTGGCTTGACAGCCGAACACGGCATGGAAGTACCTGATTTGGGCATATATTCCGAAGAAGATTGGCCTAGTGCAGAAAAGGCGAAGGCCGCCATGATCAGTTTGCTAGACGCCGATATAGGGCGAATTCTCGGTAAGCTTAAAGAGCTCGATATTGACGACAATACTTTGGTCGTATTTACCAGCGATAACGGCCCGCATGCCGAAGGTGGAGTAGACCCCGATTTCTTCGATAGTAACGGAAAGTTAAGAGGCAAGAAGCGTGACCTTTACGAAGGCGGTATTCGCGTTCCGTTTATTGCAAAATGGCCCGGCAAGATCAGTGCCGGTTCCGAATCTGATCTACCTACTGCGTTTTGGGATATGCTGCCAACTTTTATCGAAATTATCGGACATTCGCTAGCTCGTGATACTGACGGTATTTCCTTTCTTCCTACTCTTTTAGGGAACAAAAAACAGCAGAAATCATGTAATTATCTGTACTGGGAATTCACTGAGGGTGAACGCGATGCACAAGCGGTACGGAACGGAAATTGGAAATTGATCTACATCTACAAGACCGATACCTGGGAACTTTATAACCTCGCGGAAGATATTGGGGAAGAAAACAATGTGCTCGGAGACCATCCTGAAATTGTCGAAAAGCTCAAAGGATATATGGAGGAAGCCCACGTGTACGACCCGGACTATCCGTTTGAAGGCGAAAAAGCCAAGTAAACTTTTGCGAAATGTCTATCTCTCGTAATCTATGAAACTAAACTAGCGAAAAGGTATTATTCATTTTCTCTCCCGTTTAGGAAAAGCAAAGGGTAAGAAATTAAAAATAATATGTATTTAAAAGTTTAAAAAACCTTTAAGCGTATTGGTACAACTGAACGATTTTTCAATGGGGCAGCTTACTATTATTTTAATTCATACATTTTCCCAAAGTTCCCTTACTTTGACCAAATCTTTTTTCATCGTTTGAAATACGGCTTTGTGTGGAATGGAAATTTCTCGTTCACCATGCTCTGCCCCTCCCATGTCATATTCGTAATGCATGGAAATCGGAACGTTTATATCGTACGTTTTCAACAATTTGAAGTACGCGATAAAATCTACCATTCCCTCGCCTATGGGTACATTCTGTAATTTCCATTTTCCACCATCTTGACTCCATTTATAGTCTTTGAGCACTATGGTATTAATTCTCGGTGCTATCAATCGCAATCCCGTTGGCCACGACATGCCTCCTTCCGCCGATGCATGTCTAATATCGTATTGGCATCCCATAAAATTGGGGTCGGTGTCCTTTAGCAATTTCCAAATTTCCCAAATGGCCGCACCGACATAAGAACCCGCATGATTTTGAAACGCTCCTTGAATATTTACCTCCTTATTCAAGAGTGCCAATTTTTCTACTTGATGCTTTATATTGTCAAGGTCTTGGGGAATGGATCTTGTTTCGTCAAAACGATAATAGCCCATGCGGTAAAATTTTATCCCCAATTCAGCAGCAGTATGAAGTACCTTTTTAGTGTGTTCATCTTCCACGGAAGAAATACCACTTGTCATCAACATGGGCGCCAAACCAGCTTTTTTTAAAGCATCAACGGCTAGCGGCAAATCTTGCGCTACGTTTTCAGGAAGTACATGACCTTTCGGACGAACCGACCAATCTACCCCGTCGAATCCGATTTCAGCCGCGGCCTCTGCCGTCTGTTGATAATTCAAAAATTGCAAGTGCTTTGAAAAGACACTAATATGAAGTTTTTCTTCTTGGTTTGTTACATTTAGGGCACTTGAAAAGGCCGGCCATCCCAGAGCAGTCGCTGTACCCGCTGAGGCCGTTTTCTCTAAAAAACACCTTCTTGATATATTCTTTTCCATTTTCTAAATTAACTTATACATTGTAAAAATTACTTGGCCTTAAATCGGGAAATACTAGATAGTCGCAATAAATTTTTCAAGGTCGACACTCCTATCAAGGTCCATCTTCTTCAGCAGTCGATAACGGGTAGTATGAACCGATTCTACTGATATTCCTAAAAGCCGAGCCATTTAAGAATAAGGATGGAAACTATTTCAATTCAAGCTTTTCAATTTTAGAATGGTCTGTACCTCTAACGGATTCATAGGCGCCTATCATTTCCTTTAGTTTTTCAGGATTACTCTCTGCTAAATTGTTTTGCTGACCGATATCCATTTTCAAATTATAAAGCTGGTACTCGTTTGCATTACCTAATTCTATATTGACCTGCTTGTTAATCGCCTGGCCATCATATGGAGGAATCATTGCCCAATCGCCTTTACGAAAAGCAGTTCTACTCGTCGCTTCCAGAACCAATTCATCTCTACCTTTATCGCTCTTGCCTAACAAAACACCCAATAGGTCTTTGCTATCAGTACCTTTAATATCGCTCTCAATCAATGAGGCCAAGGAAGACAATAAGTCAACTTGAGATATTAGGGCGTCTGAAACATATGGTTTTACCTGGCCTTTCCAGTAAACCATGAAAGGTACTCTCGTGCCTGCCTCAAAGAGACTGTATTTACCACCACGAAGCGGGCCTTTGGGCTTATGATTTCCGAGCTTTTCAACGGCATCGTCGTAGTAGCCATCATTGAGAACAGGGCCATTATCGCTTGAAAATATGATAATTGTATTTTCAAGCATCCCCTCGTCATCTAAGGTCTTTACGAACTCGCCAACCATATGATCGGCTTCTACGATGACGTCGCCCCTTGGCCCCATACCGGATTTACCGACAAAACGCGGATGCGGAGTTCGCGGCACATGTGGTTGCTGCAAGGCATAGTATAAAAAGAAAGGACCCTCTTTATGCTTCTTTACGTAGTCTTGAGCCTCTCCCAAAAAATAATCGGCCATATCTTCGTCGACCCATTTGGCCTTTTCACCGCCTTTCATAAAACCTATTCTGGGAATTCCATTGACAATACTGTTGTTATGCCCATGGTGCCATTTCATTTTGAGCATCTCCGGATTATCTTTCCCGGTCGGCTCCCCTTCAAAGTTTTGGGAATAATCAACTTCAATAGGGTCATTAGGCTCTAAGTTTACGACATGGCCATTTTCAATATACACTGTTGGGACCCTGTCTTGGGTAGCGGCCAGAATATTACTATAATCAAAACCGACTTCGTTTGGGCCCGGACTTATCCGTTCGTTCCAATTGACATCTCCTTGCCCTAGGCCCAAGTGCCATTTACCAACAATCCCAGTTTGATAACCTTGTTGTTTTAGCATTTTGGGAATCGTAATTTGAGCTGTATCAATAATCAATGGTGCCGTACCGGGCAAAATTTTGGCACTTTTGTTTCGCCACGGATAAACTCCCGTAAGCAAAGCATACCGGCTAGGAGTGCAAGTAGCCGATGAAGCGTAGCCGTTCGTAAAACGAACCCCACCGTTGGCCAATTTATCAAGATTGGGGGTTTTTAGTTCCGTGGCTCCATAGGCACCAATTTCACCATAACCTAAATCGTCGGCATAAATGATTACTATGTTGGGTTTTACAATCTCTACGGTTTTCTTTGGCTGGTCGTTATTCTTCTCCTCCTTACAGGAATTTACTATTAAGAAGATTCCTAAGGTCAAAATACCAATTTGTATTTTATTTTTCATTTATGTACTCGAAGTTTAATTAGTTCTTAACAATTGTAAATTCAACACGACGGCACTAAATCATCCTCTTTATCCATCCAGTCTTCTGGAAAAGTAGATTTTGAGACTTCAATGTTGAATTCTACATTGACTATCTTTAACAAAACTGCGCTGTTCAAAATTAGATTAGTTTCGGTTTCAGAGTCGGAATTGGATTTGATAAAATTGTAGTCCTCTTTCGTGTTAGTATTTCTATAATAGCCTGCTTCCCTTAAATATTCCAGAAACATTTTTGAACTGTCAGACATCGCAGCAAATTACATTCTTCGCTAGTATTGTATTCCGACCTAAAGGGCATAGGAACCCGAAATTATGATTCTACGGGCAACGGAATATACGGGCGCATTTGAAAACCCATTATTAAAAAATACTTCTTATTATGCAAGACGCTCAAGATTCAGCACTGAGGCCTCTTTTTTCTCGTATAGTTTTAAAATAGTGTTTTGAATTGTTTTCGGTTACCAGCCAAGTACTTTTCGTTTTTCCTGAACTTTTTTCTTTATGACTGTTCGTAAAGTATACTAATAAGTTGATTACTAATGAAATGTACTTTGATGACATAATGGTGCCATTAATTAATGAAGTTCAAAAGTTCGATTTTATAACAGAAGGTGCTTTATCCATAGATTGGTTAAATGTAATGAAATCATTTACATTGTTTTTGAGCTCTAGTTGTTTTTAATGCAAATAACCAATTGGAAATACTTGTAATTTTAGACTTTTACTCCGATGATACCACCTTTCAAAACGGATTAATGTCGCTTATCTTAATTGTCGAACAACAATGGAAAAAACTTTCCCTGAATTTTTTCTCCTTTTGGAATCGGAGGTACCCCGGCCAACAATTCATCGTAGGTATCACTAACTGTACCATCGGCAAACACGTTCAGCACAAAAGCCCTACGGCTCATCTTCGATTTGTTCTCATAAGAACCGTGTACCATCAGCGGATGGTGAAATGTGGCATATCCTTTTTTGAGGACTATGGGTACGGGGTTTTTAAACTGTTCCCTTTGCTTTTCGTTGAGATAGTTCATCAAACCGTTCATGTCACCTGCTAGATTCGGAGCATTTAAAAGGCCCCATTTATGGCTTTTTGGAATGTAATGTAGGCATCCGTTTTCTTTAGTGGCGTCATCAAGCCCTGTCCAACAGGTCAAATGCTGCATGGCCACTGTACGCGTCCAATACGAATAGTCTTGATGCCAAGCCACTACCCCACCGTGTTTTGCCGGCTTACAAAACAATTGGTCGTGCCAAAAGCGTACCGGTTTATTATCTAAAAGCTGGTGGGCGGCCATTACAAAAGCCGGATTCCATAATACATCATGGAACCCCTGCGTGATACGCCAATGCCCCAAAGAATGAAAAAGAACGGAATTCGGGTCTTCGGATTCGTTACTATGAAATTCGTAGAACAAATGATGGGCAGGGTGTTTAGGGTCTACCAATTCGTCCAATTCTTTTCGAAGGACCTCAATTTGTTCGTCTTTTAAAAGTTTAATACCCGAAAGATATCCCTCTTCATGAAAGTGTGCGACCTGTTCATCGGTCAATCGATACTGTTCCCATTCTTCAGCGCTATGTGGCACATCAAAAAGGTCGGATAACAATTCATGGTAGGCGGCCAAGTCTTCCCCGATTTTCATTGTATGATATTTTGATTTGTAAGAAGTAAACGCTACGCATTATGATAAGGAAAGGTAACCAATTTATTAGGTCCTATCCCCAAAAAAACGGAGGGTTTTTTTCACGTGTTCCTGCCAATAGGTCCATTCATGGGCTCCAGAAAACTCTTCATAGGTATGTGCAATCTTTGCATTCACAAGTTGTTCGTGCAAGGTTCTATTGGCATTTATAAGTTCATCGTCCTTGCCGCAGTCGAACCGAATGGCAGGTAGCTCTGAGGATTGGCTTTCAATAGTTCGCCAAACGGAGTTCTCCGCAGTATCTTCTTGAAGATAGTTATCCAAAGGTTCTTCAACAAAGAGATTCATCTGCTTTAAATCAGTAATCGAAGAATGTCCTGATACCGCGTTGAACAGGTGAGCATATTTAGTCCCTAGCCTAAGGGCGCCGAACCCTCCCATAGAAAGTCCAGCAATAAAGAGAGGAGACTTTTCAGAAACCGCGGTAATGTTATTTCGAACCGCATTTGGCACATCTTCAACAATCCATTTTTCAAAATTATATCCATTGTGCTGTACATATCCTGATCCATCGCCCCATAATCCATCAGAGGGCATAGCGATAACCATTGGAGGAATTTCGCCCGTTTGTATCATTTGAAATGCGGTACGATGCACCCCGCCTTTTTGTGACCACACCCATGCACTGCCATAAACCCCATGAAGTAAGATAACAATAGGAAGGTCTGCTACATGCTTCACCGGAGGAACAAATAAGCAAATGTCTCCACGTCCCTTCAGGTTAGTTGTTTTGACCGTAATAAACCTCAAATTATCACTTTCAAATTGAGGGTCTGATAGCTCTGTTGTTCTGAAGTAGTCGTCCATCAGTCAAATACAATTACACCTTTGGCATTCTTGCCCGTAAGCATATCGTCAAAAGCTTGTTCCAATTGGTCTAGCGCATAGGTTTTTGTTATCATTTCTTCCAATTTCAATTCTCCGGATTGATAAAGTTTCACAATTTTCGGAAAATCTTTTTCCGGATTACAACCTCCGTACAAGGGGTTGATATACAACTTGTCCCACTCGAATAAATTCATATCGATAACGATTTCTTGTTCAATACCGCTTACTTGAACAGCGGTACCGGCGTTACGGATCATAGCCAGCGGCGCTGCACCTAAATCGGGAACAGCAGTACATTCGAACGCATAATCGGCACCGCGATTATCGGTCATTTGTTTTACTTTTTCGGCAGCCTTCATTAAGCCTTTGTCACTTTTTTTGGCCAAAATCGTATGTGTAGCGCCAAACTCTTTCGCTAAAAGCAAACGGTTTTCATTAATGTCTATTGCAATAACCATTGCCGCGTCACTTACTTTGGCACCTTGAATGACGCTGAGCCCTACACCTCCGGCCCCAAGGACCACTACTGAACTTCCCTCGGTAACCTTAGCCGAATTTACAACCGATCCAAAACCGGTCATCACACCACAACTTATAATACTGGCTGCCGAAAAGGGCATTTCAGCAATGGGATTCTTCACCACCGCCGAAGCCTTTACCAAAGCATATTCCGATAAGGTGCCGATATTAAAAGAACGTTCGATGGGGTTTCCTTGATATTTTGTGCCTTCAAGATGGGCATGACCTTCTGTATATCCGTTTGCTCCGGCCACGACCGGGGAGTTCTTCTCACAAATATGTTCATTGCCCAGCTTGCACTGAAAACAGCTTCTACATGGCGTAGCCCAATTCAGGATTACGGAATCGCCGGGACTTACATTTTCAACAGCAGAACCTATCGTTTTCACAATGCCCGCACCCTCATGCCCCATAACGATTGGTTTACCCCAATTTAGGGAATCATGGTCGGTATGGCAGAGACCAGCCGCCTTGATCTTTACTAAAACTTCATCTTCCTTTGGTTCAGCAAGCATTACGGAGTCGATGATAAAAGTTCCATCGCCTTTCGCTATTGCACTTTTTGAGGATATTGCCATACTAATTAAATTATTAAAAAAACTTAACGGATGTAGTGCATGTTAAGATGAATTCACATTTATGCAACCACAAGATTGGCAGGTTTAAAAGCCTCTGTACTGTTTGCAAGTTTTTCTTTATCGATTAATACAAAGTCGAGTTGCTTATTTTTAGCTTTAGCTAAAGCAGCACGTTTAGACTTTACTGAAAGGCCTTGCTTACAGTCAATAACGTCGATTAACTTAAAGCGACTAACAATTTTATATTGATCGCCCACAGCACGCTCGAGAAGATTTAAAAAAGCACCT
>ENA-ORXU01001428-ORXU01001428.1-marine-metagenome-genome-assembly--contig:-NODE-1428-length-19645-cov-3.569910_pt1 | contig 19645 bp, 10 predicted proteins | sample MGYA00237869_ERZ511484 | MGnify/ENA metagenome assembly ERZ511484
TCTGAAATACAAAATATTCCAAACAATTCGTAAATCTCTTTTAGTTTAGATTGGAAGGTATTAAAAACAATAAGCTGGTTGATTTCAGGAAAAGTTTGTTCTACGATTTTTGAAAACCATAAAGTCATAACATCTCTATCTTCCAGATATCTTCCGGTTTTAAGAGCCACTCCCTCAAGCTTGTTATAATTACCCACATAAGTTAGTATATACTCTTTCAAACTATTTTGCTCAACCAAACCAATTCCAAAAAAATCCTCTTCAAATCCTTCAATTACATTGTTTAGTTCAACCGCTAGTTGCATTTCTGAAAGTTTTATTACTTCTTCAGCTGAATAAAGACAAATTCTTGAGTTGAATTCTTCTGTCAATTTATTTTAATTTAGAATCTAATAAATGTTAACATCTCTCGATCGTTTGGACGTCTCGTCCAGAAACAGGCCTGCGGGTGGCGGGATGAAACAACATACATAGCACTTACTCAATCTCAATCTTGTCAATCTCTTTCATCAACCGATCCGTTTCGTGTAAGGCCACGATAATTTTTTGGTAGTGTAAAATATCGTCAAAATTTAACGTTCTGCCTTTCCGGTCTTTGAGCCATTTTTGTGCGGGCTGGTAACCGCCGATATAAAACTCCCAGGCCGTCAAAGGAATATTATCAAAATACTGTTCTTCGTTGATCCAGATTCTACCGAGCTGTTTTTTTGGATCAAATAACTTCCAGTCCTTTTTTGTAATTTTTGTGGTGATGGTATTGTCTCCATCTTTTGGATAGCTGGTAATAAATTCTTCTACTTTGGGAGATTCTAATAAGTGGATTCGACGGATTTGACTTCCTAGTTCTACTAATTTCCAGAAGGTTTTTTTGTCTTTTGGATACGGGATTCGTGGGAAATCTATTTTAAAAAATTCCTTGTATTTCTTTCTGTAGTTTGGGGAATGTAAGATGGCATAAATATAATCTAGCACGTCGATTGGAGCAAAAGTGTTTTTTGCTAACTCTTTTTCGTTGGTATAGACTAAATCAAGATTCTTAGCAATTGTTGCAATGATTTCATTATTTAAATTTGGTTTCCTTCGAGAGTCATCGTTAATTTCTATTTGTTTTTTAGTATCTCCAATTATGTAAAGAGGAAAATGATATGAAGCTTCTTTCGTTTGAGAAGAAATAGTACACTTATCTGTTATTAATCTAGTTACAAATATATGTTGAAAATCAAAGGTACTTTGTTGCTTACAAACGGAGAGAGCAACATTGTCTCCGTTAATCATATTTTTCATTATATCATGACGAGGATATGATAGAATTCCTTTTGATTTTTCAGAGTAAGGTAGAAACCTCTTGTCAAATGGTCTATAATCAACACATAAAATTTGGGAGTCATTGATTTCATTTTTAGCTCCTGAATATGTCCAATCACGACTATCTGTAGATAAAGAATACTTATGTCGAAAATCTGATTCGTCTAATTCTTTAAAATTACTAATTACTTCTTCTACTTCCGATTTTGTAAATCTTACAAGTAAACTATCTCTCGCTGTCACCATGCCACAGGCATTAGATAACATTAAATCGGAGATGCTAAATCCTTTTTCATAGCTTTTTTTATTCTTGAAATCTTTTTTAACAAAAAAGAAGTGAGGACTTTCGAGCTTAAGTTTACTCCAAGAGATAGAATTGATACTGTTGTCATCTAGCCATTTGTACTTTAAATCCCTTGATCCAAGTATTTCTGAATGATATACAGAGGCGTAATCTTTTTCTTTCCCAGAATTTTTAAGGAAAATATTTAATGAAACTCCTTGCTGTATGTCAAAAACATTTTTATCCCTTGAGCCATCGTGAGCTTTTTCATTTTTCTTAGTACTCCCATGCAAGTCAATAATAAATATTTTATCAAAAGTTGTCGCCAAGTGTTTTCTCATTTGCCTGTGGATCTTCCCATCTATAAAACTATTGTTTGAAATGTAAGCAAGTATGCCACTTCCGTTTTTATTTATAAAATATTCACCATATCGAATGAATTTAATATAATCGTCTGAAAGAGGTTGGATATTTCTTTCATTCAAATCTTTCTTGTAATCCAACATTAATTTTTCAATCCAATTAGATTTGTTTGAACTACTAATGGCATACGGCGGATTCCCAATCACACACATCACCGGCGTATCCCGCTTAATATGATTCGCCTCATTCGCTTCCGAACTCAACCAGCTACTAAAAAGCGTTCCCGTGTCCGGATGATGTTCTTCCAAAGAGTTGGTCAGAAAAACATTAAAGCGTTGATCTCTGGATTTCTTATAGCCCGTTTCCGTCAATAGCATATCCAGTTTAAGATGCGCCATGGAGTACGATGCCATCAATAATTCGAAGCCATTTAAACGCGGAATCAAATGTTCTTCCACGTAGCCACTCCAGGCACCCTGCATGGCTTTAAATTTGGTCCTGTAAATATGTTTGATGACCTCCGCCAGAAAAGTTCCGGTACCGGTAGCGGGATCCAGGATTTGTACTTTGTGTACTTCTTTTTCAATTTGCTTATAACCCGTTTTGGAACGTTTGTCGGCAGTCTGGGTATCGAGTTTGATTTTTATTTTGCTGGTATCTGCCAGGCCTTGCGGTAGTTCAAATTCCGTTTTTAAAATATCATCTACGGCCCGTACAATAAATTTTACCACGGGTTCGGGTGTATACCAGACCCCTCTTGACTTGCGTAGCTTTGGATCGTATTCCGCCAGGAACGTTTCGTAAAAATGAATGATGGGATCATTCTGTTGTGTGCTCGCTCCGAAGTTTTTCAGGAGTTCTTCTACGTTGGTCGCGCGGTAAACATCGGCCAGGTTGTCAACGGTCGTTTTGATGCGTTCGTCAATATCCGGTCCGGCTACGTATCCGAATAATTTTCTCAGAAAAGGATTAGATTTGGGAATCAGTTCGGCGGCTTCCTGTCGACTAAAATCGTCTAGCGTAGGATCGTGCAATCTGGCCGCAAACATCCCGTACGCCAACGTCTGTGCATAAATATCGGCAAAACCCTTGGGGGTTAAATCGTGGATAAGGATTTGTTTGAAGGTAGCGTACTGGCCCTGGATAGAAGTATTTTCCCGGGTTTCCTCGTCCGAAGTTACGGCCCGTTCCAGAATGTTCTGGAGCAGTCTTGCCTTACCGGCCATCATCTCCGCCAGTTTTTTGGAAGACTTGATGGTCTGTCCGACAAAGGAGGAAAAATCACCCAACAGGTTTTCAAATTTGGCAAAATTCTCGGTGAGCGGTTTGACGCGATTATTCTCTATTTCGGCAATCCGTATTTCGTGTACCAATACGCCATTCTGAAAAAACTGAAACCAAAGATAATCTGTAATAATCAGGTTGTCTAAAGCTTTGCGGTACCGGCCGAACTGTTCTTTGTAGGATTTACTATTTAAGTCCTTTCCGACATCTTTCGCTTCAATGTAACCAATCGGAATTTTACCTTTGGTAATCACGAAGTCAGGATTTCCACAATCCGTTACATTCGCCGGTTCGTTGGTAATCTCCACCCCTTTTATCAAGTCTCTGAATAAATTTTCAAAATCTCCGCGGTAGGAATGTTCTCTGGAAATCCCGTTTTGCAGTCTTTTACTTACAGTCTCTATGTATTGAATTAAGTTCATTTTCGTGTTTGTCTTATATTATGCCTCAATCTAATGTTTTTTATTGGGCTATCAAAAAAAGCAGCGAGTTGGGGAGGGGCTGGCTGCTTTGGTGTGTTGGGTTTTGGTTTTTGGTGGAGAACGGACGGTCAGGATAAACGAAGGACGCAGCGAAGCTAGTCTTTTATTTTATCCGTTTTTGTCAGTAGTATTTTTCTCCTTCTCGAAATTTATATTTATAATTAAATAAGTTCTTTTAATTATCATCAGGAAGGTAAAAAAAAACGATGTTAGAAAGCATAAGGCAAAGAAATCAATAATTTGTCCTGTTGTTGGCAATAGATCTACTTCAAAAATCATTGGAATTTGCCAATATCGAGTTAGTATTAAAATTACAGATATGAAGGCGATTATTATAGAGAAAGAAATATTCGCGATTAACTCTTTAATAACAACATGTTTGACATTTTTGGATTCTTCATTTTTAGCAATATTAATAAGAAGCACTAAAGCATTAAATAACAGTCCTACAAAAATTGCTAGACTACTTACCAAGGTTTTCTTTAAGTCTGAACTCTCTTCAAAATCAAAGCCGAATAGCCATATTAACAAGATGGGTACTATTACAGGCAAAATCAGAAAGTAAAATAAATCTTCACCCCCAGGTTTTTCCGTATTTTGATCAACTAAAGTTTTTTTATGATCTGTTAATATTTTTACTATGCTTATTTTAGAACTCATAATATTTCCTTCTGGATTCTTTTAAAATATTTATCAATTGCTTTTTTAATAGATTCCCTCGTTGGAACATTGGTAGTATCGTCTCTAGTAATTTGGTCTTCATCTATATACGTAAACGGTTTTATATCAAAACCACTTCTTGATTTGGCAACCGCTGACTTTGAAGATTCAGTATCTTTAAATGAAATATCTGTATCGTAATGATCTTCTTCGCCAAACTCCAAATCCTCAAGTATTTCTGATGTAAAAAATTTAGGCTGATTTCCTAAGGAAATTTTAGCAACTTTATTAACATATTTGATGACTTTATCATTTACGAAGTTGCCTTCTATCACAATTTTCATTTTCACATTTGAACTTAAGATTTCTTGACCAAGTATATTATTAGCTTTATCTTTAGGATAACTATTTTTAGTTAAAACAACCCTTTGCACCTTGCTTTTCTTTTTAAAATCCTCAATCGTACTAGTAGAAGTATATCTACTAATCTTAACTAACTTGCCTTCTAAGTTTTTTGTTAAAAAGATATGTAGCAAATTCTTAAATAGGTCACCTGCTGATTCTATAGATGTACCTTGAATTAAAAGGACTCCAACCGCAGAATCTTGCGGTAGCCACAGGACAAAATAGTAGGTACTACAATTTACGTGTTCACTTTTTACCGTAAATATACTATCTTCTGTTTTTTTCAAGTCTTTTTCAAAAATCTCTTTTTGTTCTCCAGTTGTACCGGCTTTAAAGAAGCCACTAATTACATTTTTAGCACTATTGAACGTGATATCATTACTTAGCCTCATTGCCTTATTACTTGACCTTACTCCAATAAATTCTTTATCAAATTGTCCAATGAATTTTTTAAAAACCTCTTTAAAATCATACGGTAGGTCATCATTATTTTTCACTTCCTTAAAATTAAGGTAAGAATTTTTGTCTCTAACTGAATTTTTTTTTCTTACCTGGATGGTATAAGTGTTTACTTTAATTTGACTCATGTTTTAATCTGTTTTTTATTTTTTTTATTACTGACAACAATGTTACACCCGATACATCCCTATCTCGACTTTCGTTTTCTGTCTAGTTTACATTTAGATATTTAAATTATGCTTTACCACCTACTTTCAAGGCCTCACAGCATTAACCCTGCTACTATTCAGCTGAAGTAAGGCTAATAGAAAAAAATAATGACTGTAAATTGAAAAGTAAAATGGACATCAAACAGACGCCACAACTTGTCTCGGCTATAAGCCTACGACAAGCCGATGATCCCCCATCCGGTAAGTTTTCTCAAGGTAAGTATTAGTAAAGGTATCAAAAACATACTAACTACCAAAATAAAAAGGGGACCTCCCCCGAAATCGCTAGAGAATGTTAATTTCAATACCGATCGGATACCTGATAAATTGGAGAGCAACAAAAGATATGAATTCTGATAGTAAATTGTTATGATTCTCACCCCAGCTCTCCACTCGCTAAATAAACCGCCAAACCCCAACAGATTTTTTTCATTCTCAAACCATCCTTCGAGATCCGGCAGCACCAGGATCAACGTGCAAAAATTTTATACCCCAGCGCATGCGCATGCAGCAGCGTAGACATAAACATATGTTTAGGTATCGCGGGGGAGTCGTCTTCCGTTACAGCATTTCGGAAGTAGTCAAGATCGGGACAAACTTCCCGTCCCCCAGTTCCATAGCCATCAATATCGACTGACTCCCTTCACCAGTGACCAGCCAGGAGAAGCTGACATCAAAATTTTGTGCGACCAGTTCCAGGTTATTACGATGTATAACGCCCCGTTCCGCACTGGACCAGCCTTGAGGAACAACACCAAATAATTCGCCCCTTCTGACTGTCTTAACCCATCTTTTTTCGGGTAATTCCCAATCTGGGATCTTTTATTTAAAGCAGTTCAAAGCAATTAAAAGCATTTGTTGTTTTTGTTTGTAATAACAAATAAAACCTAGTATAATTACCTGTCTCAAAGACTAAATACTAATACAATATTTAAATCACTAAAAATTATTTTACTATGCTCGACGCTAAAAAAACGACTGCTAAAAAGGCAACGACTAGAAAGCCCACTGCTAGAAAAACCGTAGCCAAAAAAACGACCGCTAAAAAAGCGACCACTCGCAAAACTACCACTGGAGCTCGCCTAAAGCGACAAGATCTAGCTGCAATTGCCAAACTCGCCAAGCTCAGTATTTCTACCCTCGTGAAATGGTACGATGGAAGTCTACCGGTTAAGCCCGATACCGAATTAAAGATTTTCGAAGCCATCGGCCAGTTTTCTAAAGAAGAGGTGGTAAGATTGGAGGAGTACCTTGAGAAACTAACCGAAATTGAAAACCGCATTTCTCTCCAAAGAACCGGAGTTAAGGAAGCGATTCACTCAATGAGAAAAATTAAACTTTAAAGATTAGCGGACTAGATTTTTCCTTGTCAGGATCTGGTTCGCGCTCGATGCTCATGGGATGTGTTAATCATGGGAACTGTCTCCGGCGTTTAGCCGAGACGTGTGTTGTTTTCTATTTTTTTGTTTGTTTAACATTCGGCTCCCGGTGTAAATCGGGAGCTTTTTTTTCTGGATGAATTTCCAGGGAACCCCAGAAACCATGGAAAGTAAAAATCCTCATTTTTTTACCTGGGTTACGGAAATCAAGGCAACCTGTCCGCATAGTGGAGAGCTCCTGACCTGGGGTGGTCCAGGGATCGAGGCGCTCACAAAAGCTGATGCTCAACAATGGTGCGACGAGAATATGGGATACCTAAAAGTGATTGGCCGTTTGACTATGACGATTCCTACCAAAAAGGATGAGGATGGAAACGATATCCCGGATTGGGATAACGCAGTGGACCTGGATGAAGGACGCTGGAATTGAGGAAATTAATTGACCTTAAGTTGACCTTAAGTTGACCTTAAGTTGACCTTGGAAATCCTAGAAATCATTTGTTAACTTATCTTATCCTCTAATTTTGTCTTCCAATTTTTATCTTGTTTAAGTAATAATTACAAACTCCTTAACTACGATTCGTATCGAACGGCCTATGTTATTACTACCTAAAAAGAAACAAATACCCATGTATTAAATTTTATCATAATTCTATACTTTAGAGCCCAGTGACTTTTTCTCCTTTCCCGGTCTTTAAAAGAAATCAGAAATGATAAAAACCGAAACCGCAACAGAAATCAATAAACTAAACCTCCACGATACTCCTAAAGGCAGTATTAAAGAATACTGGTTGAACCTGATTATTAGTGAGATAGGCGCGTCGATTCGGGTACCAATTATGGTAGCCAGAGGAGTAGAGGAGGGGCCTGTTGTAGGATTGACGGCAGCGATTGGTGGCAATGAGTTGAATGGAATTCCAGTTATTCAGGAATTGTTTATGTAGCTCCCCACGTCCTAAACCATTCTTTTTTCCTGCTCATGCCCAATTAATACCCATTCATCTAACTCTAATTTCTCATTCTTAAAGAAAATCCGTATCATCATAAAATGATGAGAATTAACTTAATATCGACATTGGTTTTTATTTTGTTGAATGGGACGGTTGTCACAGGACAAATATTTAAAACTTCCGAGGCAAGTGTCTATTTTCAAAGTGATGCACCATTAGAATTGATTGAGGCAAAGTCTCAAAGTCTACAAGGTGCGATTAATCCAGATTATAGAACTTTTGCTTTTTCGATTCCTATTCGTTCGTTTCAAGGTTTCAATAGCCCGCTGCAACGAGAACATTTTAATGAAAATTATATGGAGAGTGGACAATTTCCACAGGCAGTTTTTACAGGGAAAATCATTGAAAAAATTAATTTTACTAAAGATGGGAAATATACGCTTCGAGCAAAAGGGAAATTAACCATTCATGGAATTACTCAAGAACGAATAATCAAAAGTCAATTAGAAATCAAGGATGGCGAATTATATATCAAAACTAATTTTACAATTCTTCTGGATGAACATCAAATACGAGTTCCAAGGATTGTTTATCAAAAAATCGCCAAAGAAATTATGGTAAATATTTATGCTGTTTTTAGTATGGAGTATTGATGATGTTTATTTTCGTCATCTGTGGATGGCCCTTTGATAAATCTTGGAAAAATATTACTTGTGAGATATAAATTAATTATATACTTTACCTTTTTTACCATCTTTCTTTTGAAAGCGCAGGTTCCTTTTTTTAAGACTCATCCTTTTTATGAAATTAATAACAAAACGATTGTAAATACTATATTGGAAGGTAAGGATGGGTTTCTTTGGTTTGGTACTTCGAATGGATTATTTCGATATAACGGATTGGAATTTAAGCCAATTACTTTTACGGATACCGTTTTGGTTTCAAATGTAACCGCATTATTTGAAGATGAGCAGGCTACTATTTGGGTGGGGACAAAGGAAGGAGATATCTTTTATTTAGAAAAAAATAAATTTTTGCATAAGTGGATGCCTGAAGAAGGAACTCCTTCGGTGATGATTACAGGTATTACCAAAACAAAGGATGGAATATTTTGGATAAGTACTTATGGAGAAGGTGTTTATTATTATGTAAATGGACGAATGTTTAATCTGGATGTTGAAGATGGATTGACCGATGTAGAAATTTATTCTATGGCTCTGAATCTTGAAAATCAAATTTGGGTAGGAACGGATGCAGGGATTAGTGTTTGCAAAATTAAGGATGGTAAAAAACAAATTCATCAATTGACAATTGCGGATGGTCTTTCTGATGAAATTGTAAAAACATTATTGAGCGGAGAGGATGGTGACTTTTGGGTTGGAACCTTTGATCAGGGGGTAGATTTTTGGGATGCTAAAAAACAAAATTTTGAATCACTTATTCCAAATTGGAGTTATGGAGAAATCAATTCCTTAGAAATTTTTAAAGAAAAGGAAATATGGATCGGAACAGAAGGAAATGGATTGTATCGATTGAATTTAGAAACGAAGGATTTACAAAGTATAAATTTACCTGAATTTACAAAGTCTAAAGTTTATGATTTGCACAAAGATACCGAAGGTAATCTTTGGGTACTTAATAATAAAGTAGGGGTTAGTTCTGCCAATCGTCAGTTTGAACGAGTTACACATAATTTAGGAAATGTTCAGGCAGTTTTGACCGACCGTAAAAATCAAGTTTGGTTAGGAACACCAAATGGTTTATTCCTGATGGAAAATACATCCGATGGAACAAATAATTATCAACCAATTTTTTTAGAAAAAAATGTCAATGTAATTAGCTTATATGAAGATGTATTTGGAAATATTTGGATAGGAACATTTGGTCAAGGGTTGTATTGCTTGGCTGGCGGAGAGGCGGGAAATGATTTTTCAAAATCAAAAATAAAATACTTTTCCCAAAAGGATGGATTGCTCAACGCTAATATTTTATCCATTGATGGTACCGATAATATGCTTTGGTTGGCAACGCTTGGAGGAGTGTTTGAATTAGATTTAAAGGAGGACATTTTTTTAAAAAGAAACCAATTTCGAAATTACACACATGAAGATGGATTGGGTTCAAATTTCATTTATAAAGCATTTGTTTGTAGTACCAATCGAACCTGGTTTGGAACAGATGGGAAAGGGTTAAGTGTTTTAGAAAATGGAAAAATTACGAATTATACCCAAGCTAATGAAGTACCACTCAAAACCATTTACACGATCACAGAAGATCATCGAGGGAGTATTTGGTTTGGTACAGCGGAACAGGGAATTTTTGAATTCGATGGAAAAAATTTTCACCGACTCAATGTAAAAGAAGGTATTCGAGATTTAGAAATTACGAGTTTAGTAACCGATAGTTTGGGAAATATTTTGATTGTTCATCCTTCAGGAATTGACATTCTTAACCCTGAAACTAAACATTTAATTTATTATGATGATGAAGTCGGATTAGAGGATTTAGAACCGGTGCTTAATTCCTTTTCTTCTGATAAATATGGCAATATTTGGCTAGGAGGGAAAGATAAATTAATCCGATATGCTGCGCTTAATGAAAAGTTAGAAATTCACCCGAGAAATATAATCGAAGGGATTAATGTTTTTTTTGAACCAATTGATTATAAATCAGTAAATCAATTTTCTCATACCGAAAATAGTCTAGTGTTTAACTATGTTGGTCTATGGTTTACAGCACCTGAAAAGGTAGAATATCGGTATCAATTAGAAGGCTATAATCCTGAATGGATTTACTCCAAAGATAATCAAGCGCACTACTCCGATTTGCGTCCTGGGAATTATGTTTTTCAAGTTACCTCAACTGAAAATGGGGCTTTTGATGGCGAACCAATTACCAGTTATTCCTTTGATATTATAGCTCCTTTTTGGCAACAGACTTGGTTTGTAATATTTGCAATTGGATTTTTATTAAGCATGTTATATGCCTGGACAAAATGGAAAGGACAGCGCCTTCAAAGAGAGGCTGATTTGCAAAAAGAACGGATTGAAAGCCAACTCGAAGTTTTGAAAAGTCAGATTAATCCTCATTTCTTATTTAATAGTTTCAACACGCTAATAACTTTGATTGAGGACGAACCTGAAGCCGCCACGGAGTATGTTGAGCATCTTTCTGACTTCTATCGAAGTCTGTTGCAGTATCGAGAAAAGGATTTAATCCCATTGCAAGAAGAGTTGGAATTACTTCGCAATTTTAGTTTTTTATTAAAGAAAAGATTTGGTGAAAATATTCAAATTGAAATTCCAAATATAAATGGGAAAATAGCATTTATACCACCATTGACCTTACAGATGCTAGTTGAAAATGCGGTAAAACATAATGTGATTTCAAGGAAAAAACCTTTGAAGATTTCGCTGAAGATAATGGAGGATGAAATTTATATAATAAATAATTTACAGAAAAAAATAACTAAAGATAAGTCAACACATTTTGGTTTGCAAAGCATCCAGGTTAGATACGATTTACTAGGAAAAAAACAAGTGAAAATAGAAGAAACTAAAAAAGATTTTAAGGTGACAATACCAATTTTAAATCAATAAAAAATGAAAATTTTAATTGTCGAAGATGAGCATAGAGCTGCTCAACGGTTAGAAAAACTAATCTTGGAAATGGATAACTCTATTCAAGTTTTGGCTCAGTTAGATAGTGTGGAATCCGTAATAGAATGGTACACTTTAAACGAGGAAGTACCTGATCTTTGGTTTATGGATATTCATTTGGCAGATGGTTCTGCATTTGAGATTTTCACTAAAATTAAAATTTCACAGCCTATTATTTTTACAACCGCTTTTGACCAATATGCTATCCAAGCATTTAAAGTAAATGCTATTGATTATTTATTGAAGCCTATAAAAAAAGAAGAACTAAAAAACGCTATTCAAAAATATAAATCATCACAAGAATCTGTCGTTTTTAATTATGCGGAATTAGCTAAGCATTTAGGAAATAGAAGTTCCAATAAACTAAAACGATTTCTAATCCGAGTGGGACAAACCTTGAAGCCGATTGCAGTAAATGATGTCTCTTATTTTTATACTGAGAATAGAATCACTTTTTTAATTTCTAAGGAAGGGAAAAGATATCCTATAGAATATTCATTGGATAAATTAGAGGAGGATTTAGATGGTGCTATTTATTTTCGAATTAACCGCCAGTTTATTGTGAGGGTGAGTGCGATTACGAAGATGGTGGCTGTATCGAAATCACGGGTAAAATTATATTTAGAGCCAAGTTCGGCAGAAACTATTGTTAGTACAGAACGCTCAGGGAAGTTTAAAAAATGGTTGGTAGGAGATTGAGATAGAATGACTATCTGATTAAGGGTTAATTTTTTTTCAAATAATTCTGAACGAGAAAAAACATAGGTGAATGCGGGGTATTTGAAATGATTGTCAGTTCAAACCCTTTTTATTCCCGTTCGGACAGGTTATTTTTAAAATGGGTTGATTTATCACCAACTTAGCAAACTAATCTGTACGCGAAAAACACCTTCTTATGAAAATCACTTTACTAAGATTCATTTCCACCAGCCTGATTGTACTTATTTTTTCTCAAATCTCTTTTAGTCAATGTACGGCTGCCTTTTCCTGGGACGATACGAATCAGACTATCCAGTTTTTTGATGAATCTACCTCTCAGCCAGGTGACCCAATCGTTTCTTGGTTTTGGGATTTTGATGATGGAAATGCGACCTCGAACTTGCAAAATCCCATCCATACCTTTTCCGACATTGACAAATTTGATGTAGAACTTACCATCACTACGGCAAATGGCTGTACCTCCGACATTGAAATCAGAATCGAGGTTTGTAATTTCAATATCAATGTAACCGTAGGAAGCTGTAACAGTAATAATGAAATTCCACTAAACATAAACGTAACTGATGTCTTTGACAATGCAGATGAAATTGATATCATTATTGATGGACAAGTACAGCCCGGAGGGCCTTATGAAATTGATGGAAATAATCCCGTAAACGTTACTATTTTTATTCCTGGTGATGGTTTACAACATGTCTTGACCGTGCAATCCACTGACATTGAAACTTGTAATGCAAATTTTTCTTTTACTGCGCCTGATTGTACTTCCAATTGTTTTTTGGGCAGTATGCAAGTATTATTTTCAGGTGGTGGAAGCCATACAGTTCAGGTGGGCGATGATTTTTTCAATCCTGTAAACACAACCATTGTAGTAGGAGACCTGGTGATTTTCAACTGGATTGGAAGCGGACACTCTACTACTTCAGATGCCACAACGGGTCCTGACAGTTGGAATTCGGGCGTAATCGGAGCAGGGTCTACTTTTAATTTGAGTATCACCAATCCAGGAGTACATCCCTATTATTGTATTCCTCATGGAGGACCTGGTGGTTCTGGAATGGCAGGACAGATTATTGCCAATTGTCCACCGAGTGGAAATTTCTCCTTGAATATAAATTTCAATACTACCATTGCAGATCCTGCTGGATATGAAGTATTGATTGATGGCGTAGTACAACCGGGAAGTCCTCATACTTATAATGGAACAGGGCCGCAAAGTGTAACGGCTTCACTAAATGGTGATGGTTTAAATCATGTAATTCAAATCAGAGATGTAGCTGACCCAACTTGTTTTGCAGAAAGAACTTTTTTAGCGCCTGATTGTGGGTCTGCTCCAAGTTGTAGCATCTCCGTTTCAGCAATCGAAAATGGAGGTTGTAATGCCAATGACCAAGTGCCAGTTGAATTAACCGTCAATTCAATCAATGGTGGTGCAAGTGGCTTTAGCATAACGGTCGATGGTGCGAATGCTGGAAATTTTTCTTACGACCCTTCGGGAGTGACCGTTGCAATGGTAAATGTACCAGGTGATGGACAAACACATAACATCGTTGTTTCGGATGTAGCAGATGGAACTTGTTCTGGCAATGTTTCAATCGTAACTACCAATTGTACCATCCCATGTACAATAACCAACCTTTCTGGTTCTACTGGAAATGCGGTTACACACACCGTCAGCGTCGAAGACTTCGTTTTCAACCCTGCTAACATTACCATTACATCAGGTGATATTATCGAATGGATTTGGACCGGAGCGATAGGACACACATCCACCAGTGATGCCACCAGCGGACCAGACAGTTGGGATAGTGGTTTATTAAACACCGGAGCCATCTTCCAAAGTCCCGTTTTATCAGCGGGTGTCCATCCTTACTATTGTATTCCGCACGGCGCACCCGGAGGTGTAGGCATGGCAGGTACTATTACTGTACAAGCAAATTGTACCAACGGGGAAGTCAGTGTAGCGGTAAGTTTTACAGAACAAGGAGGAGGATTTAATGGATATAATATTTTTATTGACGGAGAGATGACTCCCAATAGTCCTTTTCCATATTCCCCTTCGGGAAATAATACGGCATCCGTCAACATCCTCGGCGATGGGCAAAGTCATGCGATACAAGTGACAGATGCGGACGACCCATCTTGTTCTGCTTCCATTAATTTCACCACCCCTAATTGCAACGCACCAACTTGTGCTATCACCATGAGTGCTGTTGAAAATGGCGGTTGTAATGCTAATGATCAAGTACCCGTAGACATCACGGTCAATGACGTAGGCGGTGGTGCAAGTGGTTTTAATATCTTCGTGGATGGTAATAGTCAGGGAACTTTTTCCTACAGTGGAACGGGTACTACCAATGTCTCCATCAACGTGGCTGGTGACGGCCAAAACCATAACATCGTGGTGACTGATATTGACGAAACGACTTGTACTGCTTCCGCAAGTTTGAACACTACCAACTGTATCATTCCTTGTGAGTTAACTAACCTTGCGGCAAATACCGGAAGTGCCACCACGCATACCGTCAACGTCGAAGACTTCGTTTTCACCCCTGCCAATATTACCATCACCGCGGGTGATATTATTGAGTGGAATTGGACTGGTGCAATCGACCATACTTCTACCAGTGATGCCACCAGCGGCCCCGACAGTTGGGACTCCGGTTTATTAAGTACCGGAGCGACTTTCCAAAGTCCTGTCCTTTCCTCCGGTGTCCATCCTTACTACTGTATTCCGCACGGCGCACCGGGTGGTGTTGGTATGGCCGGTACCATTACCGTGCAGGCAAATTGTACCAACGGGTTCGTAAGTGCAAACGTCTCTTTCAACGAAACCGGCGGAAGCTTTAATGGTTTTAATGTGTTGATCGACGGCGCAGTCACCGCTAATAGTCCGATGACTTATGATCCTTCTGGTAATAATTCTTTTAGTGTAAATATCACCGGAGACGGAAATTCTCATTCTATCGAAATCATAGATCTCGACGACCCAACTTGTTCTATCAATACCAATATAACTACGCCAGATTGCAATGCTCCAACTTGTTCTATCACCATGAGTGCAGTTGAAAATGGCGGCTGTAATCCTAATGATCAAGTACCTGTTGACATTACCGTCAATGACGTAGGCGGTGGTGCCAGTGGTTTTAATATCTTCGTGGATGGTAATAATCAAGGAACTTTTTCCTATAGTGGAACGGGGACGACTAATGTCACCATCAACGTTGATGGAGACGGCCAAAACCATAATATTGTAGTTACTGATATCGATGAAGCAACTTGTACTGCAAGTACTTCTTTAACCACTACCAACTGTGTCATCCCTTGTGAATTATCTAACCTTGCTGCCAATACAGGTAGCTCTACAACTCATACCGTCAACGTAGAAGACTTCGTTTTCAATCCCGCCAATATTACCATTACCGCAGGGGATATTATTGAATGGGATTGGACGGGTGATATCGCGCACACTTCTACCAGCGATGCTACCGGTGGCCCAGATAGTTGGGACAGCGGATTATTAAATACTGGAGCTACTTATCAAAGCCCAGTATTATCAGCTGGTGTGCATCCTTATTATTGTATACCACATGGAGCACCTGGCGGAGTGGGGATGGCCGGAACCATTACTGTCCAAGCTAATTGTACAAATGGGGAAGTAGCAGTAAATGTAAGTTTTAACGAATCCGGTGGAAGCTTTAACGGATTCAATGTGTTAGTCGATGGCGTAGTCACTGCCAATAGTCCGATGAGTTATGATCCTTCTGGTAATAATTCTTTTAGTGTAAATGTCCCCGGTGATGGAAATAATCATTCTATAGAAATCATAGACCTTGATGATCCGACTTGTTCTATCACTACCAATCTAACCACCCCAGATTGTAACGCCCCAACTTGTTCTATCACCATGAGCGCAACTGAAAATGGAGGCTGTAATCCTAATGATCAAGTACCCGTAGACATCACCGTCAATGATGTTGGTGGCGGTACAAGTGGTTTTAATATTTTTGTAGATGGAAACAATCAAGGAACTTATTCTTATAGTGGAACAGGAACCACCAATGTCACCATTAACGTTGATGGAGACGACCAAAACCATAATATTATTGTTACCGATATCGACGAAGCGACTTGTACCGCTTCCACAAGTTTAACCACCACCAATTGTGTCATCCCTTGTGAGTTATCAAACCTTGCTGCCAATACCGGCACCTCCACAACTCATACGGTTAACGTCGAAGATTTCGTTTTTAACCCTGCCAATATTACCATTACCGCAGGTGATATTATCGAATGGGATTGGACGGGTGATATCGCGCACACTTCTACCAGCGATGCCACCAATGGCCCAGATAGTTGGGACAGTGGATTATTAAATACAGGTGCCACCTTCCAAAGTCCTGTCTTATCAGCGGGCGTTCATCCTTATTATTGTATTCCTCATGGCGCACCAGGTGGTGTAGGAATGGCCGGCACTATTACCGTGCAAGCGAATTGTACCAATGGGTTCGTCAGCGTAAACGTCAGTTTCAATGAAACAGGCGGAAGCTTTAACGGATTTAATGTCTTGATCGATGGCGCAGTGACCGCCAATAGTCCAATGAGTTATGATCCTTCAGGAAATAATTCTTTTAGTGTAAATGTTATCGGTGATGGAAATAACCATTCTATAGAAATCATAAATATCGATGATCCAACTTGTTCTATCAATACCAATCTAACCACGCCAGATTGCAACGCGCCAACTTGTAACATCACCATGAGCGCAGTTGAAAATGGAGGTTGTAATGGCAATGATCAAGTACCCGTAGACATCACGGTCAATGATGTAGGTGGTGGTGCAAGTGGTTTTAATATTTTCGTGGATGGTAATAATCAAGGAACTTATTCTTATAGCGGAACAGGGACCACCAATGTCACCATCAACGTTGATGGAGACGACCAAAACCATAATATTATTGTTACCGATATCGACGAAGCGACTTGTACCGCTTCCACAAGTGTAACCACCACCAATTGTGTCATCCCTTGTGAATTATCTAACCTTTCGGCAAATACCGGAAGCTCCACAACCCATACCGTCAACGTTGAAGACTTCGTTTTCAGTCCTGCCAATATTACTATTACCGCAGGGGATATTATTGAATGGGATTGGACGGGTGATATCGCGCACACCTCTACCAGCGATGCTACCGGTGGCCCAGATAGTTGGGACAGCGGATTATTAAATACTGGAGCTACTTATCAAAGCCCAGTATTATCAGCTGGTGTGCATCCTTATTATTGTATACCACATGGAGCACCTGGCGGAGTGGGGATGGCCGGAACCATTACCGTGCAAGCAAATTGTACCAACGGAGCAGTCAGTGTCAACGTCACTTTCAACGAAACAGGTGGAAGTTTTAACGGTTTTAATGTATTAGTCGACGGCGCAGTCACTGCTAATAGTCCAATGACTTATGATCCTTCCGGTAATAATTCTTTTAGTTTAAATATCATCGGGGATGGAAATTCTCATTCTATAGAAATCATAGATCTCGATGATCCAACTTGTTCTATCACCACCAATCTAACCACGCCAGATTGCAACGCGCCGATTTGTGACGTAGCCATAAGCTCTATTTCTAATAATGAAATATGTAATCAGCAGGGTGATGTTCCAGTCGAAGTATTTTTCAATGTTAATGATGTAGGAATCAATGGCTATAATTTAATTTTAGATGGACAACTTGTTAGTACTCAAGTTTACAATAATACTGCTGGACAAAATTCACAACTTATACTTGTGGAAGGAGACGGGCAATCTCATACTGTAATGATTCAAGATGTAGACCATCCATTTTGCTCAGACACTATTTCTTTTACGACAATTCTCTGTACTACAGATTGTGAGTTATCCAATTTGGAGATAGAAAACATCTCAGGAAATAATCCTGCAATTCATATTGTAGAAGTGATTGATTTTGATTTTTCTCCACAAGATATTTCTGTAACTACTGGTGATATAGTTCGCTTTGAATGGACAGGTTTGATACCACATACCACCACTTCTGATGCGACTGCTGGCAATGTTGTTTGGGATAGTGGATTACTTGGGCAAGGTGCTGTTTACGATGTAACCATATCTGAAGAAGGCGTCCATCCTTACTATTGTATTCCCCATGGCGCACCAGGAGGTGTCGGTATGGCAGGAACGATTACTGGTACTCCACCCTGCAATAATGGTGAAGTTGCGGTTAGCATTTCCTTTGAGGAAACAGGAGGTGGAAATTCCGGATACAATATTTACGTAGATGGAAATTTACAAACAGGAAGTCCATTTAGCTATCAACCCTCTGGTAGTAATACCTTAGTTATCAATTTACCTGGAGATGGTCAAACGCATTTAATTGAGATTCAAGATATAGAGGAAGGCACTTGTTCTATCTCCCAAAATATCCAAACTCCGAATTGCAATATTTCTAATCCATGCAGTTTGGAATTGACCGCTACTCAAATTATGGGTTGCGATGTCAATAATGAAGTGACTTACGAGTTGAATATTATTTCTCAAAATACAAGTACTCAGTTCAATATTTTGGTAGATGGAAATTTAGATGTTGGCAGCCCTTATACTTACAACGCTTCGGGAAATACCGTATCTAATATTTCTATCAATGGAAATGGACAAAACCGAACCATTACTATTCAAGATGTCGATAGTACTGCTTGTGCTGCCATGATAGATGTATTAACGCCACAATGTGGCGCGCTTTGCGAAATTTTAAATTTGGCGGTTAGTAGCGGTCAAGCTACCAAACATACAGTCGAAGTTTTAGACTTTGAATTTTCTCCCAGGGATATTGAGGTGGTAGTAGGAGATACGGTAGAATTTGTTTGGGTTGGAGTCATTCCTCATACCGCTACCAGTGATGCACTAACGGGGAACACCGTTTTCGATTCCGGACTTTTAGGACAAGGCGAAACCTATCAAGTGGTGATTACAGAGACAGGGTTTCATCCTTATTATTGCATCCCGCATGGTGGACCGAACGGCATTGGAATGGCAGGGAGCATTACGGCACTCGAACCATGTGACAATGGAGATGCTTTGGTTTCTATCAATTTTGCAGTAACCAATGGAAGTTCCTTAGGCTATAATGTTTTTCTAGATGGACAACCAATTGCAGGACCATTACCTTATGACAATCCAGTTGGAGCGAATAATGTCGTCCTTCCGATCCCTGGAGATGGAATGCAACATACGTTGACCATTCAGGATTTGGATGTCAGTTTTTGCGCAGCAAGCGTAAATTTCATTGCTCCTTTATGTGAAGTATTATGTGAAATTTCAAACCCAAGTATTTCATTTCCAGAATCTACCAAACATATAGTTCAAGTGGAAGACTTTGAGTTTACACTTGCCTTTTTCGATGTAGTAGTTGGTGATACCGTTGAATTTGTTTGGACAGGCGTGATTCCACATACGGTTACTTCCGATGCAACCA
>ENA-ORXU01001430-ORXU01001430.1-marine-metagenome-genome-assembly--contig:-NODE-1430-length-19631-cov-4.934796_pt1 | contig 19631 bp, 20 predicted proteins | sample MGYA00237869_ERZ511484 | MGnify/ENA metagenome assembly ERZ511484
ATTGAACTTATTAACTACTCAAGTCGCCCTAAGATCTTCCTGTCCACGGCTAATACTATTTTAAATAAACACAATATACTCACAAAAAGCAAATTTCAAATAAAACTAAGACTATCTAAGTCCATGTTTTTATCGTTACCATAAATTACCTTATGTAGGTACAAAGTATCTTGTTTTGGAACGCAAAACGATTCGTTCAATTCTATATAGCTATTTGTCTTTTTTGAGAAGGCCTCAATTTTGCGAATGGTAAATGTAATTTCTGGATTCTCCAGTTTCTTCAATGAAATGCATTTAGTATCTCCTACTAAATCAATCTGCAAGCTCGGTTTAGGAATATCAATCACTTCGAAATAGTTTGATATTGAATCTTTAAATACACGTAAATTGAAAATAACGCGATCTTCATTTTTATCTGGTTCTACATAGTATTTTCCACTTTCATTGTAGTACATTCCCCCTTCTACATTAATTATTGGATAGGCACAAGTGTAACCAGAAGCATACATGTTAATTTCGTTTTTTATTCCTCTGTACAAGTATTTACTTGATTTAGATTCTAAATAAAGATTCAGCTCTTTAACTTCATATTCAAAATATTCTATTTCAACTTCCTTAGTAACCTTGTTTGATATCATTAACTGACTTCTTTTCAGACCTATTCCCCATCCAACTGCTTCGTATATTAAGTCACCTTGTTTGCTAAGTGTAGACAAGGGATGACCGTTCATCTTGAAATCAATATCATCATTATTAAAGTCGCCTTTGATGATGAAAAAGATAGGCTCTCCTTTGTTGTATATACTTTGAGAAAAACCAGCTTGAAATATTTTTTCATCGAATTCAACATGTCTTAATTTATTGAGAGGGATTTCTCGATTATAGATTTGGGGATATGACTCTATATCGTCAGAGCAAGAAATAATCGTTAGAAAAAAGCCTATGAGGAAATAAAGAAAGAATCTAATCATATAATAGCAACGGCGCACTGAAGTATTTATTACTGAAACATACAAGTTTGAAAACTTTACTTTGTCTTATTCATTTATTTAAATCTCCTTCTAAAACTATCGAATTACCAATATCCCATGTATCGGATTACATTCACAATAAAAAACAGCGGCTTGCTGTCTCATCATATCTCTGAGCGAAACTGGCGGATTCGTTGATGATAGAGATGCGACCGATCTGATTGAATGCGCTTTCGAATGGTTTCAGTTTCGGCCTCCTTTTTTTGCTTAAAATAAAGCAGATATAAATTCCATTCCGCTTGCTGTCTCATCGTTTCGGAAAACTGCTGATCGTCTATCAACTGGTTTGCAAATTTTTCTGCCGCTATATAGTTATCTTCTTTTATAAGGGCATCGAACATGAGCAAACGCGACTCCTCATATCGATTATCGTCAGTCGCCATTTTTCTAAATTCAATAATCGATGCTTCGTATTCTTGTGCTGTATATCGTTCGAGTGCTTTTTTATAATCCCGACTTAATTCCAGACTTTCTGTACTTCGCGAAACATTTGGAATGGGCTCTGTATAATATTTAGCAAATAATTCATCCGCTTGATTCGCTCGATTAAATACGGAAGAAAAAACAACCAAGACTCCGATAATAGTGGCCGCGATGCCAACTAAAATAGGGTTAAATTTTCTATTTTTTTTTGGTACTATCGTTTTAATCGCAGTTGAATGATCACCCCATTCGGCAAACTGTTTCTTCAATGAAACTTCTTGTTCATGTTTCAGTGCTTCGTCAATGAGTTGATACTCAAGATACGCGCTGCGCCATTCGACATCTGACTTGATGAGTTCAGCGACGCGTTTATGATTTGTATCATCTAGTGTCCCTTCGATAAAATCTATTATATGTTGATCTTCAAATTTCATTAAAATTATGTTGCCAGTTGACTTTTAATATATGCTGCCAAAGTCGGATTAGCGCGTAGTTTTTGGCGTATGCGATTTAAGCATCGATATTTTTCTTTTTGAACGCGAACTTTATCAATTAAATTCAATTCGTCTGCAATAGCATCCGTTTTCAAACCTTCGCTAAAAAGCGTCAATATTTTTCGACATCGTTCATTTACCAAATTGATAACCTTCGACAGTGTTTCAGCTTTTTCTTTTCTATTATAATATGCAGTCACATCTTCTTCCACGAGCATGTCATCTTCTATTTCATTTTCTGATTGACGTTGATACGATCTAAATTTATTGAGCCAATTCATTTTCACTATACTAAAAATAAAATTTTCGATTGACGCCATCGCCATATATTCTCCATCCACGACCTTTCTATCAAAAATGATGATCGCATCCTGATAAATATCTTCAGCATCTTCTCGTGGACAGCCTTTCGATTTCAAATAGCGTAGTATTTTAAATCGGTCAGACGTATTTTCAAAAATTTGTCTAAGCGCATCCATTCGATTCTTTCCTCCAGTCCGGATGGCTTCAATTAAAGCTGCATCATTTTTAAAATTCTGTTTCAATGGTAAGTGTTTGAATCACCCGAAATATACCCATGTCAAATGTTAAAAAATTGATCTAAATCAATTTTTTTTTCAAGATTCAATGATATCAGCACTTTCAGAGCATTAAAATTTACACTAAATAATGATTTACGCCCGACAACGGCAAGGACAAAACCCGCAAAGTGCCATATTGGCATTGTCAGCAAGTAAATTCGGTAATAATGTCATGTTGTGGCTCCTACATATGATGAAATTGGCAGTCAGAGATGATTGGTATCCAAGTTGATTATGACCTAGTAAATCACTAAAAAATAATTTAATTATGAATACTAATCAAGCAGTTTGCAAACCAAGACACCGTTCGACAAATCTTCGACGATCGAACAGATCTTATCAACACACACCTCGGGTAAACGTCTACAAAAACGATAAGGGATATCAAATCGAAATGGCTATTCCGGGTATTAAGAAAGAAGATGTTTCCATTTCATTGGAAAAATTTGTGTTGACGATCAAGCATACTCAACCAGCTGGCGACGATCAGCAATACCTCAATAAAGGTTTTGATCTTAACGGATTTTCACGATCCTTTAAACTTGGTACTGATTTGTCTGTAGATCAGATTGAAGCGTCATTCAACGCTGGTATTTTATCGGTCTCATTGCCTCTAAACGAGCAATCAAAACCGCGAACTATTTCTATCCACTAAAAAAATAAAAATTATTATGAATACTTTAAATTTCAATCCGCTTTTCAACGAACTCAAGCCAATGGCCTCTGCATTCGATGAATTATTAAATGATGGAATATCCTCTGTATTGGGTGCCAGCTTAGCGACAAGTTCACCGCGTGTGAATATCATTGATGCTAATGACAATTATAAAATTGAACTAGCTGCTCCGGGACGTAATAAAGAAGATTTTGAATTAGCTCTTGAAAAAAACAATGTCACAGTTACATTAGTAGCCGAATCTGATAAAGAATCGAATAAAGAGAATTATATTCGAAAAGAATTTGTGAACTCTTCTTTTAAAAAATCGTTCTATATACCAGAGGATGTTGACACTGCAAAGATTGACGCATCTTACGCAGAAGGGGTCTTAACGATCACACTGCCTAAACTAGGTGAAGATGACAATACTTGGTCTCGTTCAATCGAGATTAAGTAGTAACAAAGAAGTAACGAACTCTGTAAATAGGTTATTAATTAAAGGTCTGTGAAGTTAATTCGCAGGCCTTTTTTTATGGTTAATAGCAAACCCAATGGTATCTAATATAGCATGATCGCTTGGTCAACGATGAATTACAACCAAACGACTCACACATCTCTTCACGTTATATTAAATACTGACGAAACATGCATAAATATTTTAACAAATCTATTTTATGAATCGAATAAAAGTCTTCATCACTATAGCCATCTGCTCGATGGGCCTTACTGGCATTCTATATATGATTGATAGTGATCCTTCCTATCCTAACATCAGCACCACCATAATTGAGTTCAGCATTATTAGTGGCATCTTTTTCATCCTCTTCTCCGTCGTTTACTTTGGAAAAAAGCTGTTGACTGGCACTATCAGTCAGCATAATCGAACTAAACGCAATACATAAATCCATGAGTTAGGGTAATTAACCCCGCTTCCACGCAATCGTTTGTCCTGACTTTATTCCGTATGCGGCGGTAAAACCACTATTGACTTCCAAAACATATCTGCAACTGGCAGGACAAGAAATAGAATTTTCTGACGTAGGCGATATTTTTTGTGTCACTTGTACAATTTTTCCATCTGCATCTATAAATAACATGTCCAGTGGAATGTATGTGTTTTTCATCCAAAAACTTTGCGGTTGGGACTGAGGAAAAACAAATAGCATCCCGTGATCATCTTTCATAGAAGGTCTGAACATCAAACCTTGTTGACGACGCTCACGTGTATCGGCGATTTCTATTTCGATTTGCGTCAATGTATCACCATCATTGATGAAATATAAATCTCCATCATCAATAAATGTAGTTCCTTTTTGACCTGATTCATTGCCCGCAGGTGCACTAGGTCGCTGATACGTAGATGACGATTGCGATGGTTTTTTTGAACCCGGCGGAGGCAGTATAGATGGCAGAATAAATGCTATCATAGCCAAAATCAAAACACCGACGAGTATATATCTTTTTGTATTTCCTTTCATGGTAACTTCACATATTAGCGACTCAAATATGAAACATTACATCTAGAGATTGTAATGTTCCATTGAAATTCTCAACTGCGGCACGTTGGATAAAGTTCGATGTTAGCGCTTGAAAGTCGAATTCGACTTACTTTTGTGCAAAGAAAACGAAAACGAACGTGACCCATCCATCCTCAAGTTTGATCATATCGACCTATAATTGGCCCGTGGCTTTGGATCTCGTGTTGCTCAGTGTTTCGCAGCAAAGTAGGATGCCTGATGAAATTCTTGTTGCAGATGATGGCTCGGGGCCGGAGACAAAAGAACTGGTTGATCGATGGAAAACGAAGATGCCTGTTCCGTTGAAACACATATGGCACGAAGATGACGGATTTCGCGTCTCCGCTATTCGCAATCAGGCCGTATGCCAGGCGTCTAATGAATATATCATCCAGGTTGATGGCGATATGATTTTGGAAAAACACTTTATTCAAGATCATATGAAAATGGCATCGAAAAACAGCTTTTTTATAGGCTCACGCGTATTGCTTTCACCAGAAAAAACAACTGACATTCAATCGAAAAAAAATATACGGTTTGGAATGTTCAGCGATGGAATAAAAAATCGAATCAATGCTATTCGTCTGCCCGCATTAAGCCGATTTTTTATCAGTCCTAAAACGGATGGAAGATCAATTGTACATGAAGTTAGAGGGTGTAATATGAGCTACTGGCGTGAAGATTTTAAAAAAATTAATGGTTACAACGAGAATTTTATAGGCTGGGGACGCGAAGATTCAGAAATTGGAATTCGATTTGTCAATGCTGGAGTGATTAAAAAGAAACTAAAGTTTTGTGCCATCCAATATCACCAATATCACACCATGCGATCTCGTGATCGTTTGAATATCAACGATGACATCATGGAAAAAACAATCGAAAATAAAATAACGTATTGCGACAAAGGGATGGATTCTCATTGCCCCAATTCCTAAATGACTTATTTTATTTTCTCGAGCGGTGTGGCGTACCATAATGCTAAACTAGCCAGCGTGACGAATGCTACCTTCCCCAATTGTAACTCGATAGAATAATCACCAATAAAACTACCAAACGTTGCTCCATAAATTAATAGCAGTTTTATATCTCGCCGATGTTCCGCATACCTAAACGGATACAACAGCAAACCGAAAAATGCAATAGCGCCAATTAATCCAAATGCCGTAAGCGTATAAAAGTATTGCGTAACTGGAGGCGATTGTAGCTCTATAGGAACATCAGGGTGTGATTTTGCATATAACCTCTGACATTCTTTATCCAAGTCGCCTATACCAGTGCCGAATAGCGGATTTTCATCGAAAAGGATCAATCCATTTTTTATCGAAATGAATCTAAGATTGTCGGATAGTAAGTATGTCTGATCATCATTGAAATATCGAGCTATATCATATCTCGTATACTGCCATTTATTCTTTAGCGAAGGGACATATTTAACAGCTAAAACCAATACGACGACCAATGCCAGCCCCGTCGCAATACTGTACAACGGCCTTATAAAATCCTTACTCCGCACGATTAAAAAGACAAACAATCCAATGTAGCAAGATACAATTCCAGTGCGTACGGCTAAAATATGGATAAATATAAATAATATGATCGTGCAGATAGCGATTAGCTTTTTGACAATTGGTTGCAATAATTTACCCTCCAACATCAGTGCAAATCCCATCAGCGTGGCCAGGCACATAAAATAGGCGTAGCGAATATGTAAAATCGGTGTCTCAATCGTCTTGCCGACTTTGTACGCTTCAGAATATTGTGAAAAATTAAACGCATAATCTAACAAAACAATGAGCGCTGAGCATGTCGAGATGAAAACAAACGTGGCAATTATCTCCTGTATCAGTTTTTTTGAAAAAGGTTGCAGCATTGAAATCCCTAAAGGAATCAATACGTAATAATTATTTGTTTTCAATCTATGCAAACCTTCACTCTTGTCCGTGCTCATAAGCATAGACAACACGTAAATAACAAATATTAAAATAAAAGGAATCGTATGCCGATTCCACAATCTTTTTTTCCAATCGGCACGCCAAATCATCGCAAAAAGACCGAGCGCAAATATGCTGACATCAAAAATAGAAGTTAACGCTCTAGAATAATATAATCCTATAAATGCAACTGCAAATACAACGTTCAATGCACGCGGTGAATAAATAAGATTTTTTATACTCGAAGAAGCCGTCATAAAAGATATTGATCAGTATTGCGAATGTCTATACTCATTTGTAGACGACAATAAGTAAGCGGTTGGTTTGTGAACGTGGTCTGCAATCAGTTGAAAAGCATTCGTAAGAACAAAATTTGGAGTAACTATCTCATTTTTGGACGCCGGCGTTTACCACCAGGCTGCACAAAACCCTGACGTCTTTGGGCTGCTCCGCCCATTTTATGCATCCCACGCTGCTTCAGGACTTTTTCAAATTGATTCATCTGATCTTTTAGCTGAGGCTCTGTCACCTTATACTGTTTCGCGTTTTTGAAATGTAACTGAGCGGCTGTCCAGTTATTTTTATTCGCTTGGATCGAGGCGATTTGAAACTGAATCATAGCTTTTTCCGTATCAGAAGACATCCCAGCCTCCTCAGCTTGTAGGAAAAACTTTTCAGCGTCGTCCAATTGATTTCTATTCATCGCTACTGTCCCTTTCAAGAAGTAATAGTAGGCCCGATTAGTTTTATATAAAATCTTTGGAGATAGCGTTAATCCAAGTCGCTTCTCAACACCATCAAAGTCCATGGTTTGCATAAATTCGGCTGCCGACTGAACTGTACCTAAAAATATGTATCCTAATAATAAAACAATGCCAGCGAGTAAAAACCAAATTCCATACCAGACACCAAGGGTTGCCCATAGCGCGATACCGCCAATAATTCCGATTGCAATGAGTGCAAAACGTAAATATATATTTATTGAAAATGCCATTTAATTTCTTTTTTAATCAATAATGTAAACTCAATATTGAGACTATGACTATTTGACTGCTGGTTCAGCGATTTTTTCATCACATTCACCTGTACAAGTGCCATACAAATTAAGCGCATGATGCTGTACATCAAACTTATAAAAATCGCCAACCATATCTTTTATTTGCTGTACTCGTGGATCACAAAACTCTAATACTTTTCCACATTCCATACATATTAGATGATCGTGTTGTTTGAACCCAAAAGATTTTTCATAGAGTGCCAGGTTTTTTCCGAACTGATGCTTCTTCACCAAATCGCAAGAATGTAACAACTCGAGCGTATTGTATACTGTCGCGCGACTGACCCGATAATTTTTGGTTTTCATATGTATGAAGAGGGCTTCTGCATCGAAGTGATCATTGCGTCGATAGATTTCTTCCAAAATCGCATAACGCTCGGATGTCTTGCGATATCCGTTCGACTCCAAATGTTCTGTAAACTTTTGCTTGGCTTCCTCTATGATTTGTTCGTTCGTATTCATTCGACTCGGGTGACTTGTGAAATGCCGTCAAGCTCTTTAAGTTTATTGATAATGAATTTTAGTTGATCCGTGTTTAAGACGAGCACAGAAATACATCCTTCAAAATACCCTTCTTTCCCTTCAATGCTAAAACTCCGAATATTGATTCCAAGTTTGGACGAGAGCAGTGTCGTCAAACGTTCGATCACGCCGGGACCATCATCTACACCCGTTATGAGTAATGACACGACGAACGAAGAGTTATCATTTGCCGACCATTCAGCCTTGACCATACGATACCCGTAGTTCGCCATGAGGTGGGTCGCATTTGGACAGTTGACACGGTGGATTTTTATTCCGCTACCGGAAGTCACATAACCGAATATTTTATCCCCATTGACTGGAACGCAACAATTGGCTAATGAATAATTATACTGCGCACCAGGTTCATCATTGATATAAACCTCATGCTGTATTTTTGATTTCTTACTTTTTAGTATTTCTTTTTTATCAGAAACGGGTACAACTTCTTTTGCTACTTTCTTTTCAGCAAGCACATGATTGACCACATCAAATTTTTTAAATGTTGTCAAGTCAATCTCTCCTGAAGAAATAGCATAATATAAATCTGGTCGATTTTTAAATCCGAAATACTTGACCAAAAAGTCTGCAGATCCATCGAAGTCGACTTTAAGATTTTTTAATTTACGCATCAAGGCTTCTTTCCCAAATTCACCTTGCTGGTTTCTTTCTTCTTTTAATGAAGATCTTATTTTGGAGCGAGCCTTACCCGTGATGACAATTTTCAACCAATCATTTGTCGGCTTTTGATTCGAGGATGTAATGACTGAAACCTTGTCCCCATTTAATAATTTATATCCTAGAGGCACAAGCCGATTATTGACTTTTACGGCCGTGCAATGATAACCTACGTCACTATGGATAGAAAAGGCAAAGTCTAACGCAGTAGCGCCTTTCGGTAAAACTTTCATATCACCTTTCGGCGTATAAACGTATACTTCCTCGCTAAATAAATTCGTTTTAAAATCCGATAAAAATTCGGTAGCATCTGAATTATCTGATTCGAGTATTGATCTGATGTTGTCAAGCCAGTGATCATAAACATCAGGATTAGTGCCGGCACCTTTATATTTCCAATGTGCCGCAAAACCCCGCTCGGCAATTTCATCCATGCGCTCGGAGCGGATTTGGACCTCGACGAAATTACCTTTTTGACCGATTACAGTCGTATGCAAAGATTCATAGCCATTCGATTTTGGTGTGGTAATCCAATCTTTTAATCGCTCAGGTATTGGCTTATAAACATCCGTGACCACACTATATACTTGCCAACAATCTTTTTTCTCTTGATGAATCGGTGATTCAATAATAATTCGAATGGCAAATAAATCATAAATTTCTTCGAATGGAACATTCTTGACTTTTATTTTATTATAAATCGAATGAACCGACTTTAATCTACCTATAATTCGATAAGGTATATTAAGTTTATCAATTTCTTTTTTAATGGGTTTCGTAAAATCGCTGATATATCTTGAGCGTTCGCGTTTCGATTGAGAAATTTTATCCTCAATTTCTTCATATTGTTCTGGCTCTGTAATTTTTAGACATATATCCTGAAATTCCGTCTTTATATTATACAGCCCCAGGCGATGCGCCAGCGGTGCATAAATGTACATCGTCTCGGCAGCGATTTTCAATTGTTTCTCGCGAGGCATTGAGCCGATGGTACGCAGATTGTGCATGCGGTCAGCCATCTTGATAAGCACAACTCGAACATCTTCGACGAGTGTACTGAGCACTTTCTTAAAGTTTTCGGCTTGTGGGCTATTTTTGGTGTAGGTCCCATCAAGTTTGGTTAGTCCATCGACGATAGCACCAATTTTAGGACCAAATTCAGCATTGATTTCTTCTTGTGTGACCGGCGTGTCTTCGACTACATCGTGCAATATTGCGCAGATGATGGCTGTAGGACCAAGTCCGATTTCATTGCCACAGATGCGGGCCACTTCGATTGGGTGCAACACATATGGTTCGCCCGACTTTCGACGCTGGTTCTTATGTGCGTCAACCGCTAACATAAATGCCTTCCGCATATTGACCTTGTCCTCGGCTGATGTATCAGCCTTGATCGACCGCAATAGACGGCTATACGCCTTCTTGATGACGGTCATTTCTTCGGTTGATATGGCTGCTGCTGCACTCAAGTAGGTTGATTATGCTAGTTAAAAAAATGGCTTTATGATCAAATAAGTTTAACGGGTTAAGGTAGGGATTTTAATAGAATTGGGATGAACCGATGTCTTGAAAATGGAATTGGGCTAGGGCATTTAAAAAGTTGAGTCAGATTTCACGGGGAAAATAAGGAATGAGGTTTAGGGTATGGGTTTTTGAGGCTCGCGGTATGTCGCAAGATCCTTGTCACATAAGGATTTGAGGTGCTCGCCTGCTGGATATTGGTCTGGCGACTTAAGTCGCCAGACCAATATCCAGCAGGCGAAGCGAATGACAACAACGATAAACATATATATTTGGGCAAAATTAGCTTTCACATGTCAAGGATCCGATTGTTTCAGACCGGCTTTTTATGCTTTTTAGCCTATACGGTTGCCGCTCATGGTGTCTCGCCGACTGACCAGCAGACACTCTCAGAAGGCGGACTTTTATCGTACATATATGTGGGTGCCAAACATATGGTCACTGGGTATGACCACTTACTGTTTCTGGCCGGTGTGATTTTCTTTCTGAGCAGTTTTAAAGACATTGTCAAATTTATTACTGTCTTCACTATCGGACATAGTATTACTCTTATTGGGGCTACGTATTTGGGCATTTTGGCCAATGAGCATTTGATCGATGCGGTGATTGCGCTGAGTGTACTATATAAAGGTGTTGAAAATCTGGGTGGATTCAACCGATTTTTTAAGTCTACAACCAGTCATTTATTGACCATGGTATTTATTTTTGGATTAATACATGGTTTTGGTCTTTCGACTCGATTGCAATCATTTGATCTTGGAGAGGGCAATTTTCTATTGAAAATTATCAGTTTTAACGTGGGTGTAGAGCTTGGCCAGATTTTGGCTTTGATTCCGATCGTTTTCATCATTAGTCGATGGAAAAAATTCAAAAGTTATGCCTCATTTTATCAAATTGCGAATTGGTTTTTGGTATTAGCAGGGATAGCTTTATTTATATTCCAGATGTGGGGTTATTTTTATGGTCACTAATTAGAACATCCTTTTGTACTATTAAATGAATTTGATAGATATAAAAAATCAGGCACCGATGCAGATTGATCGATGCCTGATGATGAAAACGATTATTAATCTCTATTTAATAATTGATCGATTTGTCGCTGTTGTGCATCCAATCTATCAGTGAGTTCGGTAATTAGGGTTTGCTGTTCTTGAATGGCTTGCGTCAAGACTGGAATAAATTGTAAATAATTAATTCCGAGATACTCGACTACTTGATCTGGTGTGCTTCTCTTTGACGAAGGCATGTATAAACTTTGCGTTTGGGAGTGGAGGGATTGATGGTAATCGAGGTCGATCAAATATCAAACCTGAGGTTTGGCGATTGGTTGAGAGCAAATACTTGATTTCAACATTGGAATGTAGTGGCGGGAGAAAAGTCCTGCTGAACACCCGACCTTTTGTAAAAGGAACGTGATCCCGCTGAAGGCGAGGACTAATTCGCTTTGCCAAATCAAAGATTTGCGAGCTCATTGAGCTTGACCACTCGACCTCTCATCGAAGAGATTTTGTAGCGAGAGAGTGACTTGAACACTCGACCTCAGCATTATGAATGCTGCGCTCTAACCAGCTGAGCTACCTCGCCATTTAATATCAATTCCTATTTCAAAAATACACAGCAAGATTAGCACTATGAATGCTGCGCTCTAATCCCGACATTGTTGAAATCTATGATTTCTTACTATGTCGTGGACTCTCGATTTTTTAGCCAAATCACAGATTTGGGAAAAGTCGGAGCCAGCTGAGCTACCTCGCCATTTAATATCAATTCCTATTTCAAAAATACACAGCAAGATCAGCAGTATGAATGCTGCGCTCTAATCCCGACATTGTTGAAATCTTTGATTTCTTACTTTGTCGTGGATCCTCGACTTTTTAACCAAATCACAGATTTGGGAAAAGTCGGAACCTGTTGAGCCACCTCGCCATATTATACCCTCCAAATAAGGGCATGCAAATATACATTTTGTGATCAAATGAGCAAGTTAAATCAATCAATCTCTTATTCTTTTAATCACGACATACAATTGAAAATAATCATCTTGGATTTTACCTACAAAGATCAGATGCTATCAAAATGCATAACATATAATAATTATTTGATATGTATATAGCATTGAAAATTAATAGAATAAATTGTTTAACTTTCGTCTAATTATACAGCACTTAGTTAGACAAACATGGCTTTATTGGCTGGAGTACTTGCAAATAGTAATTAAATTGAGTAAATTTATACAAGAGAGGTGCGGTATGGCGACAATCTACAGTCAAACAGTTATTTATATGTAGGACTCTTTGTACTAGCAAACCCCAAAGATCTGCACAAATATGAACAACTTATCATACGCATCTCTCTCTTTTTTACCTCACTATCATTTCATTTTTCGTTTAGCGGTAATTTGATGTATCATATATGCGATAGCCCAAGTGAGCAATGCACAGAGAACATAGAGCTTCTTACGGTCAAGCCAATTGGTTCTCAATTTTACAGGAGATGTGTCACCCCAGATTGTAATTCCGTTCCAATAAAATGGATGCGCTAACTCATCGAATAAAGAATTTTTTACATATGCTGTTTTCGCCAACTGCAACGCTTTATTTTTAGGGTATCCGTTTTGTAGCATTTCATAAAATATCGGAAATATGTCGGCGGTGGACTGGTCTGGCGATTGCCATAGCGAGAGCACGGTTGATCGCGCTCCTGAAAATGCAAAAGCTCTTGAAAGACTCATCGACCCGTTTCGATAATCAATTTTACCTACACCGGTATTACAAGCACTTAGAACAACCATTTCCGCTTCAACATTCATTGCATAAACCTCAGCTGCTGTCAATCGGCGATCATTTATAGCATCACGAGGAAAAATCAAACAGTTTTCCATTGGATACTCGTCGGCCACTTGAGCATGCATTGCAAAATGCCATACGGAATGTTCTCTTAATTCTGATTGCACCTGAGCTTTAGTAGCGCGATCGCCACTTAACATCGTACTGCCGGGAATAATTTTGCAAATTTCTTTTATTTCATCAAGTGCTCCTCGTAATGGCGAAAGTAATAGAGAAGAATCTGCAGATTCCCGAACCCAAAGTTGAGTATCATCTTGCTTTAATAAATACCGAGGAGAAACCGCCAAAATCTTTACATATTCATCAGATACATTTGAATTGTAGTTTATAAGATCGATTGCAGAATAAGAATAGCTCACTGAATATTTATTAATTAAATAAGGAAGTGTACTAAAGTTTAATTTATTGAGACTTTCATCTATTAATAGTCCCTCGAATGAAATATTTGAAAATTGACCATACGGTGCGATACATAAATGCGATACACTGTTTGGCAATAATTTTTCTATCGGATCAAACAGTTTTAGATACAGACTTCGGCTAAAATGGCTAAAATCACTGACACTACAATTCGGGGCACTGGAAACCCGAATATAACCGTTCAACAGTTCACTCATTTCATAATCCAACGGAAAATGTACACAATGCACTGTATCAGGTAATACCACAAATGCAAATACATGATTATAGCTGAACAGCTTAATATAAGCTGATTGTGTCGTTAAATAGTTCTTTTGAAACGCCTGCACGTCGAGCGACTTAATAGCGCGAATATTTGACATATATAACGGCTCGGTCGATTCCAGCAATAGATCGATTTTCGACAACTCCAATTGATCATCCAAACGAGTCATTTCATGCTCTTTATATAACGTGGCGTCCGATAGTGTAAAATCGGTTTTCATTGATAGAGATTTCTGCAAGTGACGTTTTTTAGCAATTAAACTGTCGGATAAAGGATTACGTGTAATGGAGGTCGATCTTTTTCGGCCTCTTAAAAATGTTAAATTCGAGGCTAATTCGGCAAGTTGGAAGGCTTTAGTCACATATTCCGGATCATCATTCACTTTTGATAGTCTCAACGTAATCAAAATCAAGTTTTCAAAATCGGCCGCAATTTCTTTTTGTGCTTGAATGGCAACACGTTCATCATCCTTTTCTATCATGGCCATGATAGCAACGACGACTTGATTTAAATAACGATACTGGTCTTTTAAGGCCATTATAGAACCACTAGACTTATACTTATCGGCATGATACTGTGCCAAAATCATTAAATATTTGCGGTAATAAAATAGATCTGAAATTTCATTAATTGACGGAAATTCTTTTTGATTATACGTTTTGAAATTTACAAGTTCATCTAAGCCTTTATCAGCCTCTAGCTTCGCAAGCTGCCACTGCCCTAGTTTTGATAGAGCCGTTGATTTAACATCAAAAAAATTCAACTTTTGATTTTTGTTTAATTCATTTACACTTGCAAAATTTTCTAATTCTAGTAAATAAAACTGAATCATTGGTTTATCATCAATCAAAATATATTTTTCTATCAATGCGGTAATTCCATCGAAAATAGCAGTTGTTCGTTCTGGTAAATGTTCGCGGAGAACATTTAAGAATTGCTTCTTCGTTTCTATAGATTTATTGATATCCCCTCCCCTAACCTGCATCGAATGTTCTACATCAAGTTTTGCCAAACGTATTTTGACTTTGGCGATTTCGTCAGCCATTTGATAAATCGTATCAAAATAAAACAAATGGTCGTCAATGATCCGTTGATCATTTGATAAAACGCCCGTGCGACATATGTAGTAGAGACTTTTAAATGCTCGGTCAGCATCATTTCGAGCGAGACTTTTTCGTAAGGCACGCAAATAAAACGGTAACGCACGCGTCGCCTTATAATGTGATTTCACATAGAAATATCCCATAATCCGATGCGCATCTATGTTTTCTATGCTATTCTCAGGACATTCATCTGTAGCCAAAGTAATCGCTTCTTGTGCTATTGGTAGTGCGTCGTCATCCATTCCATTTTCAATAAGACAATACGCATATAAAAAGCAATCATGTACGAAATCACAGGCATATTTTTCAGAATTACTTTTACGCACCTCATAACTAAGTCGCGCATAGTATACTGCCGAATCTAATTCATTGATCACAAGACAGGATGTAATTAATCCTCTGAGAACCCTATGCTTAACATGCGGAATATCCCAATCATGTCTTTTGATTTGAGTAAAAAGATCATTATAAATTCTTTTTGCGTCGACATGCTCGTCATGTAATTCTTGTTGGATTTGCGCTTTTAAACACTTATAAGCAACTCCTATTTTTGTCTCGGGCTCATTACATGATGGCCATTCTGATAAGTTCTGAAACAATTTTTTTGCTTTTAATCGGTCTTTTCCATCTGTTAGCCACGTTACGATTTGATGAAATGCCAATTCCATGGCATATTCCAATTCATCGTTTTGGTATAAACTATCTATTTTCTGTTCTATGGAAGTTTGACTACTACATCTATTTGTACAAAATACAATGAAGGCGATACAAAGTACAGACTTACAAGTCAATCGAATAAAATACGAATTAATGATATTGCGGTTCTTAGTCATGTAGGAAGAAGTAGGAATCAATATAGAAAATATATCACTTTTATGAAATACTTAACTCAATAACCCAAATTTTTACACTTACCTTTGAGTTCTATCAACAAAAAAACGTCTTATGAAATTTCGACTCATTGGAATCGCTCTTCTTTGCTCATTTATCGCGTGTACACCGAAAGACCTTGAAGACTTACTTGGAGGTGGCACAGCGCTTTCTACTGAGGAAGTTGGACGAGGCTTGAAAGAAGCTCTCACTCAGGGAATCTCAATAGGTAGCGATCTGTTATCACGTGAAGATGGCTACTTTAAGAGCGCGTATAAAATATTATTACCTGCTGAAGCTCAAAAGGTCACTAACACATTGTCCAATGTTCCAGGTTTTGACAAAGTGGAAGACATCGTTGTCATGAAATTAAATCGAGCAGCAGAATCGGCAGCTAAGGAAGCAAAGCCAATATTTGTCAGCGCAATCAGACAAATGACCATTCGAGATGCGTGGGATATATTAAAAGGGGAAAATAATGCTGCAACTTCCTACTTGAGAAGAGTTACGGAAGACCAACTTTATCAGAAATTTCAACCAGTCATTCTCAATTCATTGGAAGAAGTAAATGCTGTTCAATATTGGGGTGATGCTGTCAATACTTATAATAAAATTCCATTTGTCGATAAGGCCAACCCGAGATTGGACGATTATGTCACGAATGAAGCACTTGATGGATTATTTCAAATGGTGGCAAAAGAAGAAACTGCCATTCGTGAAAATCCAGCAAAGCGGGTTACTGATTTATTAAAAAGAGTATTTGCGGCGCAAGATTAGTAAAGGTATTCAATAGAGAATATTAAATTATCGCTTCAATTTATTTATCCATTTTATAATCTTGGTTTTTTTCTTACGATGAATGGCGGATAATAAATTGTCTGTTGTTTTACCCATTTCATATATAGATTTTAACGTCGCATTAAATGCTTGTAGCTCCTCTGCATTTGCATTGTTGTCTTCTATATCTCGAAGGCGCTCTATCTGTCTGAGCATCGGGTCAAGTTCTTTACGTTTTCGCTCGATAATCATACGGCTCATGGCGACCCACATATCTTTTTCAGCTTCAAAATAATCTTTGCGGTCACCGGATTTAAACACTTTATATACTAGGCCCCACTCCATTAAATCTTTGACGCTCATACTTACATTTCCACGACTAATACTAAGCCGACCCATGATTTCATCGGTATTGAGTGCCTCGAGTTGTACTAGCAAAAGCGCATAGATTTGGGCCATCGATCGGTTTACACCCCAAGCAGAAGCCATGGCTCCCCACTGATCTATAAACGCTTCTTGTGCCTGCTCTAAATTCATGTGCTAAAAATAGTATTTAAAATAATGATGCGTAACTCAGACGATACGTTTTGGCCGAACGCCGCTATGAATGATATCTGCAAATGCATCTTCAGAATCCAGATGTAGCAATCCGGGACATTTACCGACCTCTATCGAACCTAGTTTGTCATCCATTTGCAGTGCTTTTGCTCCATTGATTGTAGCCCATTGTATTAAAAGTTCGTTTGGCAAATAGGAATTAAACTTCTTTATGGTCGTCATTTCATCCCAAATCGAAAGTTGCCAATTCGATGCAAGGCTATCTGTTCCGATTGTCATTTTCGCATTATTTTCCATAAACATTTTATAGTCTGGCAATGCGTTTTCTATGTATAAATTAGCGTTTGGGCAAGTAGACCAAAATATATTATTTAATCTTTGTTCGGCAGCCTCAAAATCTTGCTGATTCGTAAGTGTATTATGCACAAATAAATATTGCTGGTCTGGATCAATATGATTTAAGAGGTAGTGAATACTTGTTTTATTAATAGCGTCAAAGTTATCCGTTTTCAAACCAAAGGACTTGTAAAAATCTACAAGCTGACCAGTTTTATTAATGAAAAAATTATTTTCATGAACCGTTTCTTGGTTATGAATTGATATTGTTTGATGCATACCTTGATTTACATCATTAATTTTATTTAATAGCGCTTGACTACACGAATAAGGTGCGTGTGGAACAATCGATTTTTTTTCATCAAAAGCTGATAAAACCTCTTTCGATTCATTAAAAGCACGATCTGTGTCATCGGCTTGCATCAAATCAAATGATTCAATGAACGTATAGTAGTCCAGTTTGCTATTTTTTTTGGTAACAGCGGAGTCACTTACATTTGAAATATCTCCAACCGCCATGATGCCGTTTTCCCACATCGATCTATCAGCTTGATCCATGGCCTCTTGAATGCGTTCCGGATCCGCAGCCCGCTTTGTCACCACATCACGAATAAATGGTATCAAACCAGTCCCTGTACTTATCAAATTTTTCATATGAGATAGCTCAAGATGGCAGTGTGTATTGACAAATCCCGGCATTATATATCCAGGAAAAATATGGACATCCGACTGATCCAAATCTGAAAGAGGAACCAGTTTTTCTACTACATTGAAATCATTCAGTATCACCGCATAGTCCTCTAAAATCGGACCATGTCCAGTGATGACATATTTCGCACCAATTTTTTTGATCATATCACAAGTTTAAGGAATTCGAAATTGGTGAAAGAGCACAAGCAGTAAACAACGACCTGAAAAAATGGAAGGATATAACTTTTAGCAACGCTGTTGAATTTCATGAACTTCTCCATTCCAGCCTGATCCAAAGACTAATGAAAGGATCCGGGTCAAGTTGGAATTAAGTACGTTTTTCAGAGGGCTGTTTTTACTTCTAGGATAGATGATAGCCGTTTTTAACGGATAAATTATCGGTTATTTTATCAGTTATTTTATCGGATAAATTAACCGTTAAAAACGGCTAGTCATGCTCTAATGTCAAGACCACTGCTACTTGTCGACCTGTGACAACGTCTGATCAACCTCTTTCATCTTGAGTATCTGATTCTTCAAGGCGGTCTATGGCTATCCATTGACCAATGGCATACGAAGGATAATGTCAATATAAGGCAGCTCTGTCAATGACATGCACAAATAAGCAGATTGTCCATAAAACCAGGTGCATTTCATTTTGTCGTTTTTATCCATCTCCAAAATGGTTTCCTTGATGAGTCACCTCCGTTAAGTCGATAAATCCAAAATGGCTCTTTCATGAAATTGGCTCTTTTCTTAGTTGAATCAGTCTGGATTTTCTGTGATTCTATCGTAAACAAAACCAAGAAAATCAAAAAATTGTAAAATTTCTTTATGATCGATGGGTATATTTTGGCAGTTGGCGACACTTACCAGTAAAATATTTTATATGATACCTATCAAACAAATGCAAGCTGACCAGCTTTACTTAATCGAGGGAGCTAGCGTTGCCAATTCTCCTTTTTTCGAATGTGAGGCTGATTGCAAGCTGTTCCTATCTCTAACGGACAGTATTTAGCAGATTATCTATCGATCAATTGTTTCCAAAACAGCAGAGATGGCTGGGCTATGATCATAACTACTAAGTCAGCGGAAGCCATTCGGTCTGCCTATGAGAACAGAAGAAAGCAATCGAAGAAATGCAAGGAAGACTGCGCTCATCATGAAATTTGGAGAATGTTGTCTGATCAAATCCGAATTATGTTGAGCACCTATGTAAAAGCCACGAATGAAAATACGGGTCGAACAGGGGGTAAAGTAAAAGTGCGCCAAGCAGTAAGTCTGTATAGTATTATTTCTAAATACTTTGGGATAAATCGAGGCGCGAAGAAGGAGAATAGCCGTAGCTCTGCG
>ENA-ORXU01001433-ORXU01001433.1-marine-metagenome-genome-assembly--contig:-NODE-1433-length-19606-cov-4.074709_pt1 | contig 19606 bp, 12 predicted proteins | sample MGYA00237869_ERZ511484 | MGnify/ENA metagenome assembly ERZ511484
ACGGCACCCTGCACTACCGATGCGACTTCCGAGGTAACCGTTTCCGAGCAGGCAGCTCCCGATGCGGGGACCAACGGAACGCTCACCATCTGCGAAGGAGAGACGATAACCGATACTCAACTTTTTAATGCACTTGGCGAGACTCCCGATACTGGGGGTAGCTGGTCACCGGCACTCGCAGGTGCAGGGACATACATCTATACCGTTTCCGCAACGGCGCCCTGCGCAATCGATGCCACTTCAGAAGTAATCGTTTCCGAGCAGGCCGTACCCGATGCCGGGACCAACGGAGCCTTGACCATCTGCCAAGGGGATACCGTAACGGATGCACAACTTTTTGCGGAACTTGGCGGTACTCCTGATACAGACGGGACATGGAGTCCGGTACCTACAGGTGCTGGAACATATACATATTCCGTAGGTGGTACTATTTGCTCCGAGGCCTCTTCGAGTGTAACCGTAACCGAAGAGGTACGACCAAACGCTGGATCCAATGCTGCCCTAGAAATATGCTCTGGAGCGACAGTAACCCAACTCCAACTTTTTTCATTATTGGGAACTGATGATACGGCAGGAACATGGAACCCGAATCCTGAACAAGGTGGAGTTGGTACGTACACGTATACCGTAACCGGAACTATTTGTTCCGATGCATCAGCAGTTGTAACCGTTAGTATCTCAATGCTAGATTCGGATGGAGATACCGTTACCGACTGCGACGAAAATATACATGGTACCGACCCTTTAAACGACTGTGAATCAATTGGCGGAAGACCTTTACCTACAAGTGACTGTGATAACGACAGGCTAACCGAAGAGGAAGAGGCTATGCTCGGTACCAATCCCCTTAATCCCGATACGGACGGGGACGGAGTAATCGATGGCCAAGAAGTAACCGATGCCACAGACCCTTTAGACATTTGTGACTTCTTAGTAGAAAGTCAGACTGCCACACCCACAAATATGTGGAACAGTTCAGATTGTGACTCGGACGATTTGACCAACCAAGACGAAATTATTTTGAGTACCGATCCTACCAATCCCGATACGGATGGCGACACCATAAAAGACGGGCAAGAAGTATTGGATATGACTGATCCATTGGATCCCTGTGATTCAAATGGCGGTACTCCCCCATTGGGCGCATCGTGTGAAATCTATATAGAAAATGATATGGTCACCCCTGGCGATATCATGAACGGAAATTTCGAAATCATCAATATCCACCTGTTTCCGGATAATGCCGTAGAAATCCATAATAGATGGGGACAATTAGTATGGGAAACGGAGGTTTACGATAATCGAAACAATGCCTTTGATGGTGTTACCAAAGGAAAACTTACCATATTGGAAAACCAAAAATTACCCTCTGGCGTGTATTTCTACAAGGTAAAATATGTAGCCAACGGTCAGGACAAAATACTTTCGGGCTATTTATATATAAACAGATGATGAAGTGTCAGAATACATATCGTATTGAAATAAGGGAAATTATTTTCCTGTCACTTATGCTATTTAGCTTTCATCAATCGGTCGTTGGTCAACAAGATGCGCAATACACCCAGTACATGTACAATACCTTGGCAGTAAACCCTGCCTACGCTGGATCTCGAGGCGCTCTAGGTATTTCTGCGCTTCACCGATCCCAGTGGATCGGTATGGATGGAGCACCTAATACACAAACCTTAAATATAAATGGCCCTTTATCGGAAAATGTTGGGCTCGGTATTTCGATAGTGCACGATGAAATTGGTAATAACACTAACCAAAGCACCTATTTCGATGGCACTTTTTCATACACAGTAGCCCTACCAGAAACCTATAAATTATCTTTTGGTCTAAAAGCTGGTGGTCATTTTTTAAATATTGATTTCAACAAACTTAGAAACTACAATGCGCGAACCGTGCCTGTGGGCGACAGTGAAATCTATAAAAAATTCTCTCCGAATATAGGGGCGGGCATTTATTTACATTCCCCTAAATTTTATCTAGGCATTTCCGTACCCAATTTTTTGGAAACGGAGCATTTTCAAAACTCCGGCACGGGCAACACGAATATTGCCACGGAAAAAATGAACTGGTACATTATTTCCGGCTACGTCTTTGACCTGAGCAATTCTTTAAAATTTAAGCCAGCCGTTTTGTTTAAGGGCGTTCAGGGCGTAAACTTTCAAGCTGACTTTTCGGCCAATTTTTTAATCAATGAAAAGTTCACGCTGGGAGCGGCCTACAGGTGGGATAGTGCAATAAGTGCGCTTTTTGGCTTTCAAGTAAGCGAGAAATTTATGCTAGGTCTAGCCTATGACCGAGAAATATCAGAATTAGGCGGGACTCAATTCAACGATGGGTCTTTTGAACTTTTTCTTCGATATGAATTCATCAAAAATGGTAAAATTGACCTGACACCAAGGTTTTTCTAAGTACGGACCAATGAAATTAAAACGAACATATCGATTTTTACTGCTCATCTTTTTGGTGTCGGGCAATTGTTTTTCCCAAGTGAAAAATAAGAAATCAAAAACCGATAATTTTGACCATTATGCTTATATGCTCCCCATTGAATCTTACGAATCACTTCTTCGAAAGGGTCTTGACGAAGTGGCTATATATAAGAAATTGGGCAATGCGAATTACCTTAGCGCTAATTACGATGTTGCTACCTTTTGGTATGAAAAGTTGTTAGAAGCGGAGCGTGTTGCGGTACCGCCCGATTATCTATATCGTTATGCGCAAGCCCTGAAATCCATTAAAAAATATGATGAATCGAATGAATGGATGGACAAATTCAAGAATGCAAAAGCAACGGATTTCAGGGCCAATTTATACGCAAACAACACCGACTATCTGAATGAAATACGGATTCCATCGGAACAATTCACTATCGAAAATCTTTCAAACCTGAATTCGAAGGAATCCGATTTTGCACCTTCCTATTTTTTGGAGAGTATAGTGTTCACCACAGCGCGAGATCTGGAATCATTGGTCAAATACAATGACTTACCTTATTTAAAGCTGTATAAAACGTCCATGACCACCGACAAAACCTATGGCCAGCTTTCCATATTCTCAGAAAATCTTAATACCAAGGCGAACGAATCGTCTACCACCTTCACCCAAGACGGCCAAACGGTCTACTTTACAAGAAACAATTTTGACAAAAAATCTTTTAAAAGGGACAAGAACGGAGTGAGCAGATTAAAAATTTATCGCGCTGAATTTCAGAACGGGAACTGGGGCGAAGCAGAAGATCTGAATTTTAATAGCACGGACTATTCCGTTGCACACCCCTCTTTGAACAGCACCAACACCAAACTTTATTTTTCTTCGGATATGCCAGGAGGCAAGGGAGCATCCGATATTTATGTAGTCGATATCTTGGCGGATGGAAGTTTCGGCATACCTCAGAACTTGGGAGAACCGATAAATACAGAAGGAAGGGAAACTTTTCCCTTTATTGGCAATTCGGGCACACTTTATTTCGCTTCCGACGGACACCCTGGCCTTGGTGGATTGGATTTGTATAAAGTTGATTTAGAGAATGAAAAAAAGATTTTAAACTTGGGAAGCCCTATCAATAGCTCCGAAGACGATTTTTCGATAATAATGAACGCGTCTGAAGAATCCGGTTATTTTGCTTCGAATCGTAAAGGTGGGCAAGGTAGCGACGATATTTATCGTTTAGAACGCAACGATATCGATTGTTTTGCGTTCATAGAAGGTGAAGCAGTCGATAAAGACTCTGATGATGGCTTGTCGGATACACGGGTTGAGGCCTACGATAATGATGGTAAGAAATTAGGTGAAATCCTGACTGCTTCCGATGGTTCCTTTACGCTCCGCATTCCATGTCAAGAGAAACAATATCGCCTAGCAGCCATTAAAAACGGCTACGAAGAAGGCAGTATGTTTATGCTGACCAGCAGTGACAAAAAAAGTATTCAAGGCATTCGAGTTGAACTTGAGGAGTCCCGTAAGGTCGCCGATATTGGTTTAGATTTGGTAAAAATCTTAGAATTGACGCCTATTTACTTTGACCTCAACAGTTCGTATTTACGAAAAGATGCCTATGCCGAATTGGACAAGGTAATAGACTATATGAGTAAACGGCCCGATGTAAAAATTGCGGTAGGTTCACATACCGATAGTAGAGAAACGGATGCCTATAACCTTTGGCTTTCTGAAAGAAGGGCTGCAAGAACGGTAGCGTATATTGTCTCAAATGGTATTAGTAAAGACCGTATTTCGGGTAAGGGTTATGGTGAGACCCGATTAATAAATAAGTGCGCAAACGGGGTTCGATGCTCAAAGAGCGAACACCAACTAAATAGGCGATCGGAGTTTATAGTAATCGAAAAATAAATCATAAAGATCAATAAAAGAAACAGATAAACAGGCTACAAAAATTCTTCAAGTAGCCTTACTTTTGCATTGCGGATAAATCTCTTCAATGCATAATAACTTCAGAAAAATTGCCAAAATTTCTTTGCTACTCGTTTACTTGGTCATCATCGCCGGAGCAGTGGTGAGAATGACCGGCAGCGGAATGGGCTGTCCCGATTGGCCAAAATGTTTCGGCTATTATATTCCGCCGACCGATAGTTCAGAACTGCAATGGCATGCCGACACAGCGGTGAAAAAAGGGCAGATTATAATTGTGGATGAATCCTTGCAAGTCTCAACCAAAAACTTTCGCACTTCAACATCTTATGACAAAACGAACTGGGAGGCCTACACCAAACACGATTATGCCGAATTTAACGTCGCCCATACTTGGATAGAATATATTAATAGGCTATTTGGCGCCTTAGCCGGTTTGGCGACTCTTATTCTGGCCCTAATTTCAATTTCCTTTTTTAAGGAGAATAAAAAAATAACTGTCTTCTCTTGGCTTGTCGTGTTTGGTATGGGGTTTCAAGCATGGTTGGGGGCTACAGTGGTATATTCCGTATTGGAACCCGTAAAGATTACCGTTCACATGATAATGGCGCTAGTTATAGTTGCCCTACTTCTGTATATCATCAACATTACCAAAAAATCGGTTGTTGCGCCAAAGACCTACAAGAATATATTGCCTCTTTTGAGTTTGGTACTACTCGCAACTTTGATTCAAATCATTCTTGGCACCCAAGTACGACAGTTTGTCGATGGCCGTATCGATTTAGTTGGTGAAGCTGCAAAAAGCCAATGGCTGGTCGATATCGATTGGAAGTTTTACCTACACCGTTCATTTTCGATTGTAGTCGTGCTTCTAAATCTTCTTCTTGCACGAATTATCTATGTACATCATCTAAACTACCAGAAAATAAACTGGGTACTAATAGTACTGTTTTTGGAAGTGATTTCAGGCGTGGTCATGTACTACTTCGACTTTCCATTCGCTACCCAGCCCCTGCACTTGATATTGGCATCGTTACTTTTTGGGGTGCAGTTTTATTTGGTTTTAGAAGCTTTAAGTTCAAGAAAAAGATATAAATCTTTGTAACTTTGCATTCGCCTAAAAAGTAACGGCAATGATTTATAAAATACGTATCATATTGGATGCCCAAGAAGATATTTTTCGAGATATCGAAATCGAGGCAAGCAACTCTATGGAAGAATTTCATAACGCAGTAGCTCAGTCTTTCGGGTTTTTGGGAAATGAGATGGCCTCATTTTACACTTGTGACGAAGATTGGAACCAAGATGAAGAAATCGCGCTTTTCGATATGAGCGAGAATGGCTCGGATGTAAAACTTATGAACGAAACTTTTCTGGAGGATGTGATGACCGAAGACAGTCCTAAACTTATTTATGTCTATGACTTCTTAAACATGTGGACTTTCTTTGTAGAACTGGCCGATATCGTCGAAAACGAAGCGGGTATATCTTACCCCAATCTTTTGTTCAGTTTTGGAGAACTGCCTGAAACACCACCCGAAAAAAACTTTGAATCGAAACCGACTTTTGAATTTGATGACACCTTTGAAAACTACGACGATCTTGACTTTGATGAGAATTGGAATTGATTTCAGTTAGTAGTTAAAATATTTTTTCCGAACTCATAAAAAACCCCTAAACTCCTAAACTTTTTTTTAAAAAAAGGTTTTTAGATTCCTCACAAAGATTCCCGACTTCTCGGGAATGACAATAAATAAGAATATTTATGATTAACCTCTACCCCACCCAAATCGAAACAATATCGTTGCACCGCGTTGGCAACAAAAACAAGAGTGAAAACGTTTTTCTATCCGCAGAACCTTTTTCACTTAACGATGAAACTACAGGCCTTCTCAAGGAATATTTCTTCAAACCTTTTCGTGAGAAAGAGGAAAATTACTTTAGGTTCTCCAATGAGGTCGATATCGAATTCAATGAACTATTTAAGATTGCGACCGACATATTCGCCGATCCGGATAGTACACATAAAAACTCTAAACGGATAGCGACCCAGTTATTCGAGCAATCGAACCACCCGCATATCAAAAGTGGGGAAGTTTATGTTGCCTATTTAACGGGCATTCTTTTAGACAATGTAAAGACCGATGCCATAGGTATTTTCAAAAGCGAACTGAAACACGATTTTCTACAATTCGAAGAAAAGGGAAGCAACCTTGATATTGTTATTCAACAGGGCATCAATATCAATAAACTCGATAAAGGTTGTTTAATTTTTGACACCAACAAAGAAGAGGGCTATAAGATATTGTCGGTTGATAGCAACCGCTACGATACCAAATATTGGATTGAAAATTTCTTGGATGTAGCGCCATTGGCCGACGAAAATTTTTACACAAAAAACTATTTAAAGTTTTGCCAAAATTTCGCCAAAGATGTCGTCTTGCCCGCCGAAGACAAACAACAAGAAGTGCTTTTTATGAACCGTGCGGTCAATCACTTCGCCAAAAACGATGCTTTTGAGGAAAGTAATTTTTTGAACGAGGTGATGGAAAATCCGGAATTCATTCCTGAATTCAAACACTATAAGGTCGAAAAAGGGCCTAAGTATAGTATCGAAGATGTTTCCAATTTCGACATTGCCAATAAAGCGGTATCGGATGCCCGAAAGAAGATTAAGAACGTTATCAATCTAGATACCAATATTCAGATTAAACTCGATTTTATCAATCCCGAATCCGCCCAAAAATTCGTAGAAAAAGGGTGGGACGAAGAGCGTCAGATGTATTATTATCTGGTGTATTTCAATAAGGAGGAGAAGAGTTAGTGTTCAGTTGGCAGTAGCAGTTGGCAGTTTGAAAAAATATAATTGAGGCTGAGGCTAAACAACGAAATAATCTTAAAACCATGCTTAGCCGACGGGATGGCTTATTTTTTACTGCCAACTGCTACTGCCAACTGCCTACTCAAATCTTAATCTTCTGCTCAATAATCTGCTTCATACTTACATCTTGGTAATTACGTCGTACAAAGTTGAGTGCAAGATCAAGAACTTCGCCCATAGTTTTGCACTTGCTGAATTTAGGGTCTTGGGTAAGTTCCTGAATTTGTTCCCGCAACATTTCAATATTTTCTTTAGTAGAAATCGTGTCCGTTTTGGCGATAGCCCTGAGCTTTTTAATTCGGTTTCCAGAACTTAAAATCCGCTTTGCGACTATAGAACGTTCTTCCAATTTATATTGGTCTACGGAATCGCGCCGTAACTTATTTCTTACCAATTCGACCATTTGAAAATTTTCCTTGAAAAACTGGGGCCGGTAGACTTTTAATTTTCCCTCGAAACATTGTTGGTCAAAATCAATGGCCCGAATACGATAGACCACGTGGTCAAAATCGTGAACGGGCACAATCACGTAGTTATAAGAACGCATGTCGCCCAAAAGACGTATCATACAGCGCTCATTGAACTTTACAAAACCTTTTGCAAGCTGTGCCTTCTCCGATTCGGTACAATTGGGCAGCATATCCTTTATAAAAACATCTCCAGGTATCCCGGCAATATGTTCCTCTATCAACGTATCCTTATACACCAAGAAATTTAGGTTATAGGGCGAGAGCATATGTTCGAGCTCTAGCCCATAGATTCTAGATGCATCGGTTTTCTTTACGTAGAAATAGGTGAAGTTATCATTGAGAATATTCCTTACCTTAATTCGAAATGGTTTTGAATTACCGAAGGTGCAAAAGTCGACCCCATCGATATTGAGGTATTGGTGTATATAATCGCTGCCATCGGAATGCAATATCGAATACATTTTTTTCAGGCTATTATCAATTTCTTGCCGATCAAATTCAGAATAATATACCCGTACCCAGAGTGTATCTTCATCGTTGGCATCATAAACGACTACCGAACCCGAAAACCGCAACAAATCATCATAAAAAATAGGTATTTCTATCTTTCGTTTATAGTGATTCAGATATTCATCGAGCTTATCACTTACCGGATATGCTGGCTTTTTCTTCGACATTAATCGTTCATCTGACATATTCGAGATTGTTTTGTAACAAATTTAAGGTTTTGTCGTCAAGTAAGTAGAAATAAAAATCCAACTCTCAAATCCCAAATTCCAATATTTTTTTTGGAATTTGCTACTTGAATTATGGTGCTTCACACATTATATTCAATACTAATACGCTAAGAAACCTTTACATTTTGGAAAAAATACTCACCGTTAACAAACTCACCAAAAAATTTGGATACCTGACAGCGGTCAAAGACCTTTCGTTCACTATCGAAAAAGGTAATGTCTACGGAATACTAGGGCCAAACGGAAGCGGAAAGTCTACAACATTGGGCATAGTACTCAACGTAGTAAATCGCACCCATGGCGAATTCTCTTGGTTCGATGGCAACACCTCGACCCATGAAGCCCTGAAAAAAGTAGGTGCGATAATTGAAAGACCAAATTTTTATCCGTACATGACGGCTGTTCAGAACCTGAAATTGGTCTGCAAAATCAAAGAGGTTGCCGAGGGTAAAATTGAGGAGAAGCTAGAACTTGTAGGTTTACTCGATAGGAAAAACAGCAAATTCCGGACGTATTCGCTTGGCATGAAACAGCGCTTGGCAATAGCCTCTGCCCTGCTCAACGACCCGGAAATCTTGATATTGGATGAGCCCACTAACGGCTTAGATCCACAAGGCATCCACCAAATACGTGAAATCATTAAAACAATAGCCGCTCAAGGCACAACCATCTTATTGGCCTCCCACCTTTTAGACGAGGTCGAAAAGGTCTGTAGTCATGTGGTCATCCTCAGAAAAGGAGAAAAACTGTATTCCGGTCGGGTCGACAGTATGTTGGCCAGTCATGGTTTTTTTGAATTAAGAACAGATACGGTCGATCTATTAAAAAGCTACTTGGAGAAAAATGCCAGTTTTGGAGAAGTAAAGGTTGAAAATGGCCTAGTAACCGCTATACTAAAGGAAGAAATAAAGGCCTCTGATTTGAATAAGGCCCTTTTTACCCAAGGTATCGTACTATCACATCTCGTCAAAAGAAAAGAGAGTTTAGAAGAACAATTCTTGACCCTAACAAAAAATCAGGCCAACTAAAAACTAATGATACGACTACTACACATTGAATTTATAAAACTGTGGAACAACAGGGCCAGCAAGGTACTTATAATATCATATTTTTTGCTCTTGACCTCAATTGCATTGGTAGCGGCCATACGATTCGATATAGGTCCTATAAAATTCCATCTGGCAGATCAGGGCATCTTCAATTTTCCCTATATCTGGCATTTCAATACCTTTGTAACAGCACTTTTCAAACTTTTTCTTGCCATTGTCATTGTCTCTATGATGGCGAACGAGTACAGTAATAAGACAATAAAGCAAAATCTTATAGACGGCCTTTCAAAAAAAGAGTTCGTACTCTCCAAATTTTTGACAGTAGTTGCTTTCGCATTGATTTCTACTGTCTTTGTGTTTATTGTGTCGCTTGTTTTGGGGCTTGTTTATTCCGATTTTAACGAAGTATCGATTATGTTTTCCGGTTTAGAGTTTCTGCCGGCCTTTTTCTTTAAGTTGGTCGGTTTTTTCTCGTTCTGCCTTTTTCTTGGCATCTTGGTCAAGCGATCGGCTTTTGCCCTGGGCTTCCTCATCATTTGGGTAATCATCGAACAAATGTTAGTCGGCCTTTTGGGTTGGAAACTTGTTTCTTGGGAGACTGCCAATGCAATCAAAGGTTTTTTTCCGTTACAATCGATGTCAAATCTTATCGACGAACCTTTCTCAAGGCTAAAAGCAGTACAATCTGTCGCAAACCAAATCGGGGAAGAGTTCAAGTTCGATTACCAAGTACATTGGTACGAAATTCTTATCGTACTCTGCTGGACAGTAATTTTTGTCTACCTATCCTACGCGCTTTTACGTAAGCGAGACCTTTGATTCCGTTAAACCTAAATTTTTCTAGTGGTATTCCGGTAGTATTCCATCGATAATAACCTGTATTTGTCCATACTTATTATCCTGAAGAAGAGAAATATAGTATATTGCTGTAGCGTTTCGCAGGGTTAGAACTCCTGCTTAAATTCATTGCTTCAAGTGGGTTTTTGGTTAACGCATATATTTGCTATCAGGAAAATGAAAACGATACTATTACTCCCTTTTTGGTTGTGCGTTGTAGTCGCCATTGGCCAAACTTCCGATTGCCCTAATGCGTTAGTGGTCTGCAGCAACGAAGCTATTTCGACCGCTGTCAAAGGTTTTGGTGTACAAGAGCTTGATAACTCGGTTAACCCCTGCTCATTTGAAGAAGTGAACAGTATTTGGTTCGAGCTGAATTTTGCCGAATCGGGTACCCTTGCTTTCACCATTCGACCTGACGAAGACGGTATCGGAGAAGATTTCGATTTTTATGTTTTTGGCCCTAATACGGTTTGCAATAATCTGAACGACCCTTTGCGCTGTTCTACGACAAATCCATTGGGGGCGGGCCTAGACTATAATACAACGGGGCTTAGGGATAGCGAAGTAGATACCTCAGAAGGTCCCGGCCCTAATGGCAATAGTTTTGTAAAATCTATAGAGGTTACGGCCGGCGATAGCTATAGACTTCTTATTGATCGACCTCATGGAATCAGTAATTTTATTTTAGAATGGACAGGAACGGCAAAATTTTTCGAACAGGCCGAAATAAGCGAGCCCGCACCTATTGAACTTTGTTTGGCGAGTTTCGACACTCGAGTAGACCTTACCCAAAGTGCAGGTCAGATAGTAAACAGTCCTAATATTTTATTGGAATATTTCAATAACATTTCAGATGTTTTCGGCGGAAGCGAACCCATTATCGACCCTACTCTATATAGTCCGACCGCAGTGCAAAGCACTGTTTTCGTAAAAGTGACGAATGATAACGGTTGTTTCGATATTGTAGAATTGCCGATAAATGCAGAAGCTTTTATTTCGGGCAATTTCGAATATTTCGCTTGCGATATCGATAATGACCTATTTGAAAATTTTCAATTGACTACGGTTACCGCTGATATTGAGGCCTTATTGAACAACGCTTCAAATTTCGCAATTAGTCTACATGCCAACGAACCGGATGCATCGGGCAATACCGCTCCCCTCGACACACAAAATCTCTACCGTTCAGAAAGCACGACCATTTTTGCTCGAATAACAGCGAATAACGATGCTACCTGTTTTATAGTAATCCCTGTTGCCTTAAATGTCGTTTCGAGCCCAATTCCCGAAGTGGCACAATCGGTACAATGTGATGTAGATTCCGATAGTACCGATGGTATAGCCATGTTTAATCTTACCCAGGTTTTTATTGGGGTACCAGATCTTGAGTTTTACTTTTACCGTACGCTCGAAGATTTAAACAACGATATACCAATTGTAGGGCCTGCATCTTTTACGAACACTATTGCTCAAGAACAGACCATTTATTACAAGGCTATTTCGAACAGCTGTGAAAATACGGGTAGTCTACAACTACTAGCATTACCCGTAGTAGACCTTATCGGTTCACAAAGTACCATAATCGCTTGTGATACCGATCCGGAAGATATTATTCTGCAAGGAGATTTTGACCTTGACACTTTCCGACGAGAAAATTATACAGATCTGGATATTGCTTTTTATAGCTCGTTGGATGATGCTACTTTGGAAAACAGTCCATTACCCGACATCTATAATTCAAGCGATACCATTATTTACGTACGTCTAGAAAATGATAACCAGTGTCAAGGCATCGAAGCATTGGAACTGATCGTAAATCCTTTGCCAGTAGTCGAATTGGAAAAAACCTATCAAGTATGTACCGATGGTGAACCATTGACCATAGACGCGCCTTCAGGTTTTGATAGCTATACTTGGTATCGTGATAGTGGTTCGAACTTAGAAGAATTCGGAAATACGCAAACTATAGCTATCAATCAAAACGGAAATTTTCGTTTAGTGGTCGGAAAGCTTTTCGAGAGCAATAGTGAAAGTACAACCTGTATCTCAGGTACAAACTTTGAAGTGCTGCCTTCAAGTCTAGCGGTATTCGAAGATATTATAATTGAAGATCTCTCGGAGAACAATTCTATCGAAATCAAGGTATTAGGGGAGGGTGATTATGAATTTTCGATTGATGGTTCGACCTATCAAGACGAACCTATATTTGAAAACCTCGAGGCCGGATTTTATACCATTTTAGTTCAGGATAAAAAAGGCTGTGGTACATCGGAAAAAGAAATTGCCATAATCGGATTTCCAGAGTTCTTTACGCCCAACGGAGATGGTACTAATGATACATGGCAGATTATTGGTGCAAGCAATAACAATTTGGAGCAGGCCTCAATTTCCATTTTTGATCGCTACGGCAAACTTCTAGCACAAATAAATACCTCAGGCAAGGGTTGGGATGGTACCTTAAACAATAACCTATTACCAGAAGCCGATTATTGGTTCAAGTTCGAAAGAATGACCGGCACGGAATTTCGAGGTCATTTCACGCTGAAACGTTAAGTAGTTTCGACGAACGGACTAAATGTTCGCACACCAGTAAATCAGGGGAAATTGTCGATATAATTTAGTATTTTTAAAGATTCTTTGAACGCTATGAAAAATGAAAAGAATCTCACCATTAATACGATACGTATCAGTTAAGCAGGCACCTACATTCGAAGGCTGGTTTAAGACTGCCAATCAAAACGGTACTATTTTATTTTCTTCCGATGATATTAATTTATGGAAAAAGACCCATAGATCGATGTCAAAAATTAACGGAGTACACTTTTATAGATCAAGCTCTAAATCTGCTATTGAAGTGTCGAAATCGGGCTCACCGCCGCAACATCTTATTTTTACCGCTGATGAACCTGAAAGAGCGATTAATGCTTCGGCCAAGGTATTAATTCCAAGAAACTTCTTATTCCAATATTCGCTGACCTAGCTAATTTGATACCCAAATCTTTTCTGATTACCCTATATGCGACTTAAAATGATTATTTGATTTTTCCGGATGCAAAAAATACTTGTATTTCTGACTACGCTGTTCGTATGTTCAATGACATTCGGTCAGTTGACATGCCCCGCATTGACCATTCCGCAAAACAATGCTACGAATGTGCCCGTAGAGAGCAGTATCTCTTGGACTCCGGTAGAAGGTATCCCGGCTTATCTCATATCAATAGGTACAACTGAGAACGGAACCGATATCGTACCTCAAACGAATGTCGGCAGTACGACAACTTTTACCCCCCCGCTCGGTTTACCCGAGAATATCGATGTGTACATAACCATAACACTCTTTTTTTTTGACCGTGACAATGTTGTATGTCAAAGCCAGCAGTTTCGTACTGAAATTATTTCGGAAACGCCCTCATGCGCTCAACTGACATTTCCTGCCGACGGGGCGACGAACATAAGCACGTCTACCCCAGTAATCTGGAATTATGCCACAAAAGCTACTGGTTACAGACTAACGATTGGCACCTCATCAGGTGCTTCTGACATTCTTGACAACCAAGAATTGGGTATCGAAGTCAGATATGAACCTATTCAAAATTTTCCGGTAAATCAAGAGATTTTTGTCAGCATCATTCCGATAAACAGTATTGGGGCCACCGCTGATTTGTGCAATGAATATAGCTTTACGACAGGGTCATCAGTGGTTTTACCGCAGTGTACGACTTTAACAACCCCCTCAGATGGTGCTGTTAATATACCCTTAACTCCATTGCTAGAATGGCCACCTGTTTCCGGAGCTGATGGTTATATCGTTTCCATAGGATCATCGCCTTTTGAAAATGATGTTCTCGATAATGTGGCCTTTGTCAATAATTCTACGTTAGTTCTAGACTTTGAACCGAACCGCACCTTCTTCGCATTGATTGTTCCATATAACTCATCAGGTGAAGCGATAGGGTGCACACAAACGACATTCTCAACGATTTTAGGTTGCGGACCTTTTCTAAATAATGACGGAGAGTTGGTATCCTTAAATCCGGAAATAAATTTCCCGGACCTAGTATCTTTCTGTGAAAATGAAGTGCCTTACACAGTATCAACCGATGATCTTGCAGAAGGTTTTCGATGGTTTAAAATAAATGATGACGAGACCGAAGAACTTTTATCCAGTACTTCTGAAGTAGCGCTTTCCGAAGAAGGCATGTATCGGTATGAAGCCTATAATTTTGCTTCCCAGGCCGGCAACACCGTTGAATGTGTAAATTCTAAAGAATTTTCAGTGTTTTCATCAGAAATTGCGACCAATATAACGCTCGATGTTTCTGGTCAGAATGGTAACATTAGAATCGCCATCGATGCTGATGGCATTGGTCATTACGAGTATGCCCTGGATAATATCGAAGGCCCTTTTCAAGACAGTACTATTTTTGAGAATGTCCCAATAGGATCGCATACGGTTTACATAAGGGACAAAAATGGCTGTGGAATAGTCCAAGAAACCATAACTCCCGATCTGACATTGGAAGGATTTCCAAAATTTTTTACTCCTAATGGCGACGGAATAAATGATTATTGGCAATTTATTCCCCTACCCGACGCATCGGAAGCTCTTATAACGACCATACAGATTTTCGATCGCTACGGTACATTTTTGGCACGAATAGATTCTCGTGAAAAGGGCTGGGACGGAAGTTTCAATGGTAAATTACTACCAGCATCGGATTACTGGTTCAAAGCCCTTGGAGCAAATAAGCAAGAAATTAAAGGCCATTTTACCCTAAAACGTTAGGTACTATTTTCAACATAATTGTATGCGCACAACGACGTTATATATCTCTCTACTCTTTGGATTGTTTTCGTATGGACAGAACTGTTCTACGATAAGCACACCACTTGATGGCGATGTCGACGTTCCGGTAGATACACCGATACGATGGTTGGCCATACCCAATATAATAGGATATGTGGTTTCAATTGGTACGACCGCCGGTGGGGGTGAAATTATTAATCGACGTTCCTCCGGGCAGAATAATTTTTATATTCCTGAAGTAGGCCTCCCTTCCGATACACAGATATATGTAACAATTAGTTACTTTAAGGCCGGCCAGGATTTTACCACCTGCGAGGTCGAAACCTTCAGGACAGTAAAGCTCACCCGACCGCCAAACTGTACCCTTTTTGAAAAACCTATTGATAATACAACGAACATTGAGGCAGAAACCAATCTAATATGGACGTATTCGCCTACTGCGAACGGGTATCTACTCTCCGTTGGAACATCTCCGGGAGTTTCCGATGTATTTGATAATTTCGATGTAGGTAATGTACTAAGTTTTGAGCCACCAAACGGACTGCCTGCCGATAGGGAGGTTTTTGTGACTATTACACCATATAATGATATTGGCCCGGCAACCGCTTGCCCAGAAGAAAGTTTCGTGACAACATCCGCAGTAATCGATTGCGGGCCATTTTTTGATTACGTTTCTGGGGGTACTGTGACGCTAGGGCCAACTATAGAAGCTATCGATAACATCGGTTTTTGTTCTGGAGATTCTTCCACTACCGTATCAAGTATGGATATAGCCGACGGATACCGGTGGTATTCCATAAATCCGGACGGTAGCGAGACTTTGCTATCAACCACAAATTCCGTAGAGCTTTCGAGCATTGGTAGTTATCGCTACGAGGCCTACAATAATATTGTGCAGTCGGCAACAACGGTAGAATGTTCAACCTCAATGAGGTTCAATGTAGTAGCATCCGAAGCCGCTGTAATCGTTTCAGTAGACGATATAAAAACAAAGGGAGAAAGAAGCGTTACCGTAAATGTTCAGGGTTCAGGGCGTTACGAATATGCCTTGGACAACAATGCCGGGCCTTATCAAGACGATGCCTTATTTACAAGCGTATCTGATGATTATCATGCCATATTTGTACGTGACAAAAACGGATGTGGTATCACTGAATCAGCGGTACAAAGAAATTTGAGTCCTGATGATTTTCCAAAATTTTTTACGCCCAATGGCGATAACGTGAACGACTACTGGCAATTTATAGAACCTGAAATAGCGGATGAAATCATTTTAACGACCATTCATATTTTTAATAGATACGGAAACTTGCTTGCTGTAGTCGACCCCAAATCAAGAGGGTGGGACGGTAAATTCAAGGGACAGCTATTACCGTCCACAGACTATTGGTTCAGGGCCTTCACAGCGAACAAACAAGAAGTGAAAGGCCATTTTACGCTCAAAAGATAAAGCTTGTAATTACCGCGTATTAGCGATGAAATTATGTTGAGAAAAATATTGAGCATTCTATTTTTGCTTTTCGGACTAGTTTCGCAAGGACAGAACTGTCCGATATTTGCCTTCCCTACAAATGGTTTGCAAGATGTGCCCGTTGAAGCGACCATTGAATGGTCTGCTGTACAAGGTATTAATGGGTATCTCATTTCTTTGGGCACTAGCCCAGGCGGCACGGATATACTGAGCCGTGGATCGGTCGGAATAGATAATTTCTACAAGGCCCCGTTAGGACTACCTGCAAATACTCAAATTTACGTTACCATAAGCATCCTTCTATCTACAGCGCAACCACAAGAATGTTCGTCAATAACATTTACGACGGTCGAAGTAACGGCACCACCCCCATGTACGATTTTAATAGCACCAGACAATAATGCTTCCAACGTAACGATAGTTACAGATATTATATGGGCATATGCGCCCGCGGCGACAGGTTATACATTATCGATTGGCACCACTGCTGGCGGCACCGACTTACTTAATAATGAAAATGTGGGCAATGTTTTATCCTATGAGCCGCCCGAAGACCTTCCTCAAGACACTCAAATCTACGTGACCGTTATACCTTCTAACGACTTCGGAAGTATGGGTGTCTGTACCGAAGAAAAATTTAAGACCGGTCCAGCGCCATTTGTTTGTGACCCTTATACGGACGGACAGACCGGAGAAATCGTATATCGCCGGCCACAAATTGATTTTCCCGCCCTTGTAGGTCTTTGTAGTGATGAACTACCCTATATTATTCGTGCAGATAATGCTGCCGATGGTTTTCGTTGGTTCAAGGCGAATGTGGGAAACGACGAGACATTGATCTCAGAAACGCAAGAAGCCGCCATTAGCGAACCGGGGCGATATCGATATGAGGCTTACAACCTTACACGGCTGTCTAACGGTAATTATACCGAATGTATAAGTTCACAGTTATTTACGATCGTCACCTCTGAGGTCGCCCAAATTGAAAAAGTTGAAGTAATCTACCAAAATGGTAGAAAAACCATTACTGTATTTGCGAGTGGAAGTGGAGTATATGAATATGCGCTTGGCAGTCAAGAAGGGCCATATCAAGAAAGTCCTGTTTTTGAGAATGTAACCAATTCGCCGGAAAAGGTATATGTCAGGGATAAAAATGGATGTGGTATTGCAGAAAGGACTGTCGATAGAGATTTAAACCTAGAAGACTTCCCTAAATTTTTCACCCCGAATGGGGATGGAGTCAACGATTTTTGGCAGTATGTGCCTCCACCGGAAAACTTTGAGTTCAGTTTAGAATTAATTTCCATCTTCGACCGATACGGAAGCTTGCTTGTTCAATTAGACCCTAAATCCCGTGGGTGGAATGGAGCTTTTAACGGTAACGCCTTACCGTCTTCAGACTACTGGTTCAGGGCTACCTTTATTGACGAGCGCGAAATTACGGGTCACTTTACACTAAAGCGCTAAGCATTAAAATTAGGTCGAGAGCCCACCAAAAGCCATCCATCTTTTGTATTTTTAAACGATGAAATTTAAAGTAGTCTCAGAGTTCAAACCGACCGGCGATCAGCCGGAAGCGATTCGACAATTAACAAAAGGCATGGAGAGTGGTGAGCGGTACCAGACCCTTTTAGGTGTTACAGGTTCAGGTAAAACTTTTACGGTAGCCAATGTAATTGAAAGTGTGCAACGCCCCACCTTGGTATTGGCCCACAACAAGACACTTGCCGCACAGCTCTATTCGGAATTCAAGCAATTCTTTCCTAATAATGCTGTAGAGTATTTTGTTTCCTATTACGATTATTATCAGCCAGAAGCGTTTATACCCACTTCTGGTCTTTATATAGAGAAAGACCTTTCTATTAATGAGGATATCGAAAAACTGCGCTTGAGCACCACCTCATCGTTACTTTCCGGAAGGCGTGATGTCATAGTTGTGGCATCTGTTTCTTGCTTGTATGGTATCGGAAATCCCGTTGAGTTTCAAAAAAATGTGATTTCCATTCAAAAGGATCAAGTCATAGCAAGAACTAAATTCATGCACCAACTAGTACAGGGGCTTTATTCACGTACTACCGCCGACTTCAAAAATGGTAATTTCAGGGTAAAGGGCGATGTAATCGATGTTTTTCCAAGCTATGCCGACCACGCGTTTAGAATTCATTTTTTCGGGGACGAAGTAGAAGAAATAGAATCTTTCGACCCATTTAAAAACACGGTATTAGAGACCTTTGAGAGTCTGAGAATTTATCCTGCGAATATGTTCGTTACGTCTCAAGATGTATTGCAGAATGCCATTCATCAAATTCAAGATGATATGGTAAAACAGGTTGACTACTTTAAACAGATAGAAAAACCCCTCGAAGCCAAACGTTTGGAAGAACGCACTAGTTTCGATCTAGAAATGATTCGCGAACTTGGGTACTGCTCGGGCATAGAAAATTATTCACGTTATTTAGATGGCCGTGAACCGGGCACAAGACCATTTTGTCTGTTAGATTACTTCCCCGACGACTACTTGATGATAGTGGACGAAAGCCATGTTACGATTTCGCAAGTACATGCCATGTACGGTGGCGACCGCTCTAGAAAAGTAAATTTGGTGGATTACGGTTTCCGATTACCTGCGGCAATGGACAACCGCCCACTGAAATTCGAAGAATTCGAGGCACTACAAAATCAGGTCATATACGTAAGTGCCACTCCCGCGGATTATGAACTGCAACTGAGCCAAGGGGTCTATGTCGAACAGGTGATTCGACCAACGGGACTTTTAGATCCAATCATCGAAGTACGCCCTAGCCTAAACCAAATTGATGATTTAGTGGAAGAGATACAAATACGGGTCGAAAAAGACGAGCGTACATTGGTAACTACGCTAACCAAAAGAATGGCGGAGGAATTGGCGAAGTATCTTACCCGAATCAACGTGCGTTGTCGCTATATTCATAGCGATGTGGATACTTTGGAACGC
>ENA-ORXU01001439-ORXU01001439.1-marine-metagenome-genome-assembly--contig:-NODE-1439-length-19551-cov-3.939817_pt1 | contig 19551 bp, 13 predicted proteins | sample MGYA00237869_ERZ511484 | MGnify/ENA metagenome assembly ERZ511484
AATATTTGCAGCAATTTTGGCGATTTTAAAGTATAAATTTATGGGATGATTGAAACCATTACAGAAAAAATCGAATGGAAAAATGCCATTAGGTCACTAGCATATTTCGATTTTTATCACACATATTCTTATCACGAACTATCTAAGAAAAACGATGAATCACCTATTTTACTAAAGTATTCCGAAGGAAAAAATCATATCTTTTTACCCCTGCTTCTAAGGCCCATAACAGGCACGCCATATAGCGACGCAACGTCTGTCTATGGTTATGCGGGGCCAATTTGCACAGGTACCGTAAAGCAGTTCGATCTTTTGAATTTCAAAAAAGAACTAGAAACATTTTGTGTCAAAAACAAAATAATCACCATCTTTTCGAGGCTTCACCCGTACATCGAATTACAAGATGAAATTTTAAATACTATTGGGGAAATTACTATTCGGGGGGAAGTGGTCAATATCGATTTGACACTTACCCCAGATATACAACGGCAAGGTTACGGTAGTCGATTGAAAACTTATTTAAATAAAGCACGAAAACTATGTACGGTATACCAAGGTACTACCGAAACCGATATTCAGCATTTCATAAAACTATATTATGAAAATATGAGCCGTGTAAATGCAAATGCCAGTTATTTTTTTGACGAAAGATATTTTTACAAGTTTATGCTCAGCTCTGATTTTGAGACGGATCTTTTATTATGTAAACTGAACGAAACCAACGAGGTAATCGGAGGTGCCCTTTTCATAAAGACCGGAGATATCGTTCAGTACCATTTATCAGGTTCAGATGCGAATCACCTGCACCTAGGCGCCATAAAACTTATTATCGATGAAATGAGAATTCGTGCGACCGCGCAGAACTACCGCTATTTCAACTTAGGTGGCGGTAAATCGAACAAAGAAGATTCTTTATTTTCCTTTAAAACAAGTTTTTCAAAACATCTACGGCCCTTTAAATTATGGAAATATATCGTTGATCAAGAAGTTTACGACTCACTTGTCGCTCGCGAATTGAACAGAGTAGATCGAGTGTTAACCGAATCGGAATTGAATTATTTTCCGGCCTATCGCATTCTTACACAGATAAATCAATAATAGCGTATGATCGATGGAAACCCATTTTTATCGGATAGTTTTACTTCGATTTGGGCCAAGCACTTTAATGCTGGAGACATGGGTCTTGAAGTTGCACCCTTTCGACCTTTACGCTTCGTAAAGCAAGGCAAGCTTCCTTTCTTAATAAATTCTGGTGGCACCCTAACTAAAGGTGTTGATTATGAACTTCAAGAAAATATCGGTCCCGAGCTCAACGGAAAGGTACTTTTAGTCTATGATGTACCGACTTATTTCGAGTCCGGCACCAAAGAGAAGCATAAGAATCTAGGGTTTTATGCCACTAAACAATATCCTGGTTATCTCATAGCATTAGAAGAATACAAGGATATTGCGCATTTTATGTCCTCTACATTCAGTAAGAGTAGCCGATACAAACTGAACAAGTATAAACGAAGGCTAGAAGAGTGCTTCGATATCGACTATCGCATGTGGTTCGGTCACATACCTAAAGATGAGTACGACAGCTTATTCAAAGATTTTCGAAGATTGTTAGAAAAACGATTCGATGACAAAGGAACGGTCAATAATAATCTTGATACGAAAGAATGGGAATTTTACAAAGAGGTAGCCTACCCTATGATTTTACAGAAGAAAGCGGCTCTCTTCGTAATTTATGATACTGGAGAACCAATATCAGTTACCTTGAATTATTTTTCGGATACCGTGGTATTCGATGCCATTACCGTATTCGATATCGATTATTCTAAATTTCACCTTGGTTCGGTAACCGTTATGAAGCTGATCGAATGGTGCATTGAAAATAAATATGGTAAACTTGATTTTTCAAAAGGTTTTTTCGAATACAAAACGAGGTGGGCAAACAAGACCTACGATTTCGAATACCATATATATTATGATACTACCGTTCTGAGATCAAAATCCATAGCCTTTGCGTTAAAGACCCTTTTTAATTTGAAACAGTATCTACGGGACAAAAGACTGAACGAAAAACTACATAAACTGAAATTTAAATTACGCAATAATGCTGCTACGCCACAAAACGTGCCGCAATATACTTTTACTGAAATGGATGTCAATTTTGACCCCTCTGGCTTAACACCAATCGATTTCAAACATGCCGAACATACTAATTTGAAACCTATAGCGTTCGAGTTTTTATACTTGAATAGCGAAAGCATGAAGAATTTGAAAATATATTTGGCCAAAGAAGACCATCTAGACTACATTTTTCTGGGTGCCTCCAAGGGCATAGGCGTTTCTATTTCGCCACGTACCGAATTCATACAAAAACAGTCTTAGCGTGCTTTTCAACTCACTCGAATTTCTCGTATTTCTTCCAGTTGTATTTTTTCTATACTGGGTCGTCTTTAAAAATAAATTAAGACCTCAGAATATATTGATTATTATCGCGAGTTATATCTTCTATGGTTGGTGGGATTGGCGTTTTCTTATCTTGATTATACTTAGTACCCTGGTCGACTTTTATGTAGGTCAGCAAATCTTTAAAAACCTGACCGATAAAAATAAATCAAAGTATTGGCTTTGGGCCAGCATGGCCTTTAATATTGGGTTGTTGGGCTTTTTCAAATATTTCAATTTTTTCGTCGACTCGTTTATTGATGCGTTCTCTTTGTTTGGCCATGAACTGCAAAACACCTGGACACTTCGTGTGCTTCTTCCCGTAGGTATTTCGTTCTATACGTTTCAAACGATGTCTTACTCGTTTGATATTTACTACAAAAAACTAAAGCCTACCCAAGATTTAATAGCGTTTTCAGCGTTTGTGGCATTTTTTCCCCAGCTGGTCGCCGGCCCTATAGAGAGGGCTTCAAATCTACTTTCCCAAATAACGAACAAAAGAATTTTCAGCTACGGCCAAGCTGCAGATGGCCTGAAACTGATTTTATGGGGGTTTTTCAAAAAATTGGTGATTGCGGACTCACTTGCACCGATTGTCGATGATATTTTTGTCAATTATAGCGAATATCCTGCCTCTACCTTGATATTGGGCGTGTGCCTGTTCAGTTTTCAGGTGTATGGTGACTTCAGTGGTTATTCAGACATTGCTATAGGCACGGCCAAACTTTTTGGAATTGAGTTGATGTCGAACTTTAAATTCCCGAATTTTTCTAGAAACGTGGCCGAATATTGGCAAAGATGGCATGTTTCACTTTCAACCTGGTTTCGCCACTATCTCTACATTCCCCTGGGTGGAAACCGAGTGGGCAAGCTATTGTCCATTAGAAACATTATTATAATTTTTGTGGTCAGTGGTTTTTGGCATGGGGCGAATTGGACATTTCTTTTTTGGGGAGGCCTGCATGCTTTGTTCTATATTCCTGTTTATCTCATGGGGCGAAATAGAATCTATGCGGATAATGTAATCGCCGAAAATTCTTGGCTGCCTTCTATAAAAGAGATTGCCCAGGTTATACTAACCTTTGCTCTTGTTACCTTTTCAAGAATTTTCTTTAGGTCACCGACACTTACGGCTTCTTTTGAATATATAGAACGTATTGCCAATGATTTTAGCTATTCACCGTACCAGCATCCTATGGGATATCGAATGGTAGACTTCTATATTCTAATAGTACTATTTATCATTTATGAATACCTGATACGTAAAGACGAAAGAAATCCTTTTAAATTTAAGTCACCGACCGTAAGATTCGCTGTTTATACTATTTTAATATTAGGCATGTTATTGTTTTATGATGATGGTGTCAACCGTTCGTTTATTTATTTTCAATTTTAAGGAAATCCGTTGTACATGAAAAAGTTGATTATAAAATGTTTCTTATATATTTTCTTAATACTTATCGTATTAGAAGGTATAGTCAGGGTCTTTCACCTGTATAATGAAGATCCCCCACGATATATAGACGAATATGGTGTCGAAAAACGCGTGCCCGGACATCAAGGTTATGCCGTTACGGGAAATAGGAACCAAAACTTTTCCGAATTTCAAATTAACGAGGCCGGTTTTAATTCCGAGGGCGAATTCGAGCCTACGAGCGACAATTTTGAGGTCGCGATTGTGGGAGATTCGTTCATAGAAGGTTTCCATCAAGATTTTTACTCCTCAACGGGTAAAAAAATCAATGCGCAACTACCCGATATCAATGTTTATGAATATGGCTATGCCGGTTATGACCTTGCCAATCAGATGCACCTTATACATTCTTACAAGGCCCAGTTTGATCTAATCGATAGAATCATCATCTATTTAAACTACGAAAGTGATCTTTCTCGCGGTGAATACGAACCGAACCACGATCGGATAAATATGTTGAAATCAATTAAGTTCAAAATACGTGATAACATAAAGTTATTGGCATACGGCTCAAAAATAGGCATACTAGAACCGATAAAAAGAGTTGCCTTGGGAAAAGCCTTTAACGAACCCAAAAGTGGTTTTAAAACGAACACCCTAGAACCATCTGAAAACGAACAAATAAAAATTGACAAAGAGCGCTTGAACAATTTTGAAAATCTCATGGACCTCTATGGTTTCGACCGTAACAAGACCACAATCTTACTTGATAGCGGCAAAACGAGCGATTCTTTTTTAGACTATTGTAAAGCCGAAAATATCGACATTATCGATTTTTCGAGTGCTTTCAAAAATTCTAAAAAACCCACTACGCTTATTTATGATAAACATTGGAACAACCATGGCAGAGATTTGATAGCTGAGGAAATTGTCGGATACCTGAAAAAGAAACGGACGTTTTGATTTTTAAGCATTAAATTGTGTTTGGTGTACATTGAAAAAAAATATCGGTTTTTCTTCGACCTTTTTATGAGAGGTTCCATAGCGCCTTTCTATGGGAAAGATGTTCGTAATAAACTAACTGATGAAATCATATGTAGTGGAGAAGAAAACGAACTTCATAACTTCAATAATTTTAATATCTCGACCGTTTGGGATATTCCGGAATATCTTGAGGTCACCCAAAAGAACTTAAATCCAAAGATCAAGGTTACCAAAATAAAACAATACACAGGGTTTTTAATCGACCTGTCAACATTCGCAAAGCCGGATGAGTTTTTAAATGTTCAACTTAGCTCTCGTAACAGAAAAAAGCTTCGGTCAAAAATTAGAAAACTTGAGACGGAACATAAAATTCGATATAGTTTCTACCACGGCTTTATCGACAAGGAAGAATATGATCGGCTTTTTTTGGAACTCTATAATTTATTGGAGCATCGGTTCGAGGAAAAAAAAATGTTGAACAACAACCTAGGAAAGTGGGATTATTACCAAGAAATAGTTTATCCTTTGATTTTAGAAAAACGTGCTTCGCTTTTTGTTATCTATGACGGCAACAAACCGATTACCATAGCACTACAATTTCATCTGGCCCATACCGTTTTCAGTTATATCCAATGTTACGATATCGCTTATTCCCAATACAATATGGGAGATATCAGCATGGCAAAAAGATTGGAATGGTGCTTTGAAAACGGCTTCAATGTGCTAGACCTTTCCATGGGAGAAACAGACTATAAATTAAAATGGTGCAACCACCAGTACAACCTATATTTCCACCTGTTCTATAATTCAAAATCTATCAGTGCCCAGTACCGTAAAAATCTAATCCTCGGAAAATTAAAATTCAAGCAATATCTACGTGACAAAGAAATTCTTGGAAAATTAATTAGACTCGATAAGATCAAATATCAAATTAAAAAGCTTACTACATAAGTTAGGTAGAGAACGCGTCTTGAGTTTTTCTTTTACCTTTAAATTTCGCACCTGCCTGCCGCTCAGGCAGGCGGGCTTGGTTTCAAACAAAAACTCAAGACGAGTTCAGATAATCACTTTTATAAATTTGTGTACAAAGGCATAAAATCTTTCGTGCCAAAAAACCCTACGCTGTCACAATTATGAATGTTAACTCAATGCCAATTATGTTGTAAAAACGGCCAAGTACACATTTTAATGCCCGAAAATGGTCGGTCGACAATAAAATGATTTAATTTGTCGTAAATCATGTATTTTCGGTTCTTGTAATTAAACTTCGTTTATCATGTTCAATAGTAGTATTATTTCCAGATTTGCCATGATAGCCTCACGATTCTCGGATCGTAATGCTTTTTGTATCAATGAAAACCATTATTCCTATGGCGAATTTTGGAATCTAGTCTCCAAACTTCGTACGCAACTTCGAGCATTCGAAATAACGAATAAAAAATTAGGCCTCGTTTTTAACGATGATTTAATGACCTATGCCTCTATTTTTGCCTGCTGGATGGAAGGCATGGCCTACGTGCCCCTTCACCCTAAACAACCGCTACCAAGAAACCTAGAAGTTATTTCGCAGGCAGAACTGAAATTTGTCTTAGATTCCAATCTAGATAGGGCATTTGAAACAGTTACGGTAATTGACACCAATGCAGCCGAAACCCTAGAATTAACTACCGACATAATAAATGCAGATGATAACGACCTAGCCTATATACTGTTTACATCAGGTAGTACCGGTAAGCCTAAAGGAGTTCCGATTACAAGGGGAAATCTGGCCACTTTCATCGATATCTTTTTTAAATCCGATATTTCAATAGATGAAAACGACAGGTGTTTGCAGTGCTTTGATTTGACTTTCGACATTTCGGTTCAGTGCTACCTTGCACCATTATTGAACGGTGCCTGTGTGTATACCGTACCGCACGACCAAATAAAGTTCAGCTATGTGTATGGTCTGTTAGATGATCATGAACTTACGTTCGGGGTTTTCGCACCGAGTATGATACACCATTTAAGACCGTATTTCGATGAAATTCATCTAGAGAAGCTGAAATATTGCCTGCTCGTTGCAGAAGCAACGCCAATTGAATTGATAAAAGAATGGTTCGGGCACATACCGAATGCAAGAGTATTCAATTTTTATGGCCCTACGGAGGCAACAATATATTGTGTTTACTATGAAGCAAAGCGAAATGAAATTTTAAAGGAAGGGAATGGCATGTTGGCAATAGGTACACCCTTTAAGGGTACCGATGCCATAATACTAGATGAAAATTTACAAATAGCAGAAAAAGGGGTGAAAGGGGAAATGTATGTTTCGGGCGATCAGGTTACCAGTGGTTATTGGAAAAACCCCGAACGCAATGCAGAAGCGTTTAAAATGGTCGATTATAATGGAAACAACCAACGGTTCTATAAAACCGGTGATTTATGCATGATCGACGAAGATGATGATATCTTGTATTTTGGGCGATTGGATTATCAAGTGAAAATTCAAGGGTATAGAATCGAATTGGGTGAAATAGAGTTTCACGCGAGAGAAGCCATAGGGGGCAAGAACGCAGTAGCGTTTGTATACGGAGGCTCAGGTGGAAGTAAAGAAATTGCCATGTGCCTAGAGATCGATACTTTTGAAGAAAAAGTGGTATTCGATCACTTAAGAGCTAAATTGCCCGAATATATGGTGCCGTCTCAACTGTTCAATATGGAGAAATTTCCTTTGAACACTAGCGACAAGGTAGATCGCAAGCAAGTCGAATCGTTGTTTGCGGAACAATCATAAGTAGTGAATCGTAATCAATTTAATCCTCCTGACAATTCCCAAATATACCGTGCAACTCCTTTATCGATTTCTTTAAAATACCTCGGTAAAAGTCAAATCGAAAAAGAATAACGAAACGTAGATAGCCTAATAAGGAATAACGAAAGTTGATTTTAGTAAATAACCTCGGGGCAACCACGAGGCATTTAAAGGAACCTTAACTTAGATTTCGACGCAAGCGTCGGAGCATTTAAATCTCGATTATCGAGTGAATATTTTAATTAAATAGAAAAAAGCCTAAAATAAAATGGAATTAACAGCAATTACGGATAATCTCACTAACGTTTTCCAAAAAACTTTTGATGATACCGAATTAACCTTATCCGATGATCTAACTGCGGGCGATGTAGACAACTGGGACTCCTTGACACACATGGTACTGATAGGCGAGATAGAGAAAGAATTCAATATTAAGTTTAAGTTAAAAGAACTGAACAAGATGAACACAGTTGGTGATCTGATCGGAATGATAAAATCAAAAGTCAGCTAGCGTTATATCTCTTAAAATGCCGAAAAACTAGTTCAAATCAGTATCCTTAAAATACTTTGTGAATAATGGTATTTACATCGCTAAATTTTCTAATTTTCTTCCCTGCCGTCATTCTTCTGTTTTATCTAACTCCTTCAAGGTTTAGATGGCTGACGCTATTAATATCCAGTTACTTTTTTTATCTAAATATAGAGCCTGTATTCGGCATACTGACCGCTGCAATAACTATTTCTACCTATATTTTTACCCGACTAATAGATCGAGCGGAGAAAGATTCGAAAAAAAGCGTATTGATGTATATTAACGTTATCATCATTCTATTGCCCCTATTTTTCTTTAAATATTTTTCTGCCCTGAACGATGGCGTATTCACAATACTAGAAGCGTATAATATTCGGTGGGCACTGCCAAAGATTACTTTCTTACTGCCTGTAGGCATATCATATTACACATTTATGGCCATAGGCTATACGGTAGATGTCTATAACGAAGAGATGAAAGCCGAAAAAAATATTGGTATTGTGGCATTGTTCATCTCTTTTTTTCCACTGATACTATCGGGCCCGATAGAACGAGCGACAAATATGATTCCACAGTTCAAATCCGAACTAAAATTGAATCCATCAAATTTTAAGACAGGTTTACAATTAATTTTGTGGGGCTACTTTATGAAGTTGGTAGTTGCAGATCGCTTGGCCATTTATATAGATGTGGTATATGGCAATTTAGAATACCACAACGGTAACAGCATCTTATTAGCATCAATATTGTACCCAATTCAAATATATGGCGATTTGGGAGGCTACTCTTTAATTGCCATTGGTGTTTCTAAAGTATTGGGCCTAAACGTAATGCCAAATTTCGAAAGACCGTTTTTCGCAACCTCGATGGCCGTGTTTTGGCGCCGTTGGCATATATCCTTAATCAAATGGCTTACCGACTATGTGTATACCCCATTGGCATTTACTTATAGAAAATATGGTATTTGGGGCATTGTACTGGCTTTGATGATCACTTTTGTGCTCAGTGGTATTTGGCATGCCGCCACTTTGAGTTTTCTTGTATGGGGGTTTCTACAAGGTATTTTTTTAAGTATTGAGGCTTTATTGAATAAACGTAGGTCGAGATTTGTAAAGAAATACAAACTTATGACCAGTACCATATATATATTTTTATCTATTTTTTTTACCTACATCCTCTTTGCTGTTTCCGAAGTGTTTATCAGGGCAGAGACCATTGAAGATGCAATACTTGTTTTTAAGAAAATAGCCTTTGAGAGGGGAGTTATTTTTTTAGACTTGACTACCTTGGCCTACGGCTTTATTGGTAGCATTATTCTTTTTATGAGTGAATTTAGGGAAGAGTATTTTCCCAAAAAACTATTATTTTTCAAAAACGGTAACGTGTTGGTCCGTTTTGCTTCTTACCTATTTGTCAGCTTGCTGATATTGTGGATAGGAATACTAAACGGAGGTCAATTTATATACTTTAAATTTTAGAAAACATGAAGATATTTTTGGCCAAATTACTATTGTTTCTAGCATTATTTGTTGCTGCGGATATGGTTCTAGGTATGCTTGTCGGCCACTTTCACCTAAAAACAAAAAACACCGTTTTAACCAATGCCAATTATGGTTTTGTAGGGTACAAGAACGATGATATTCTATTATTCGGCGCATCGGAGGTGTCACATACGTTCATTAGCGATATGATTACCGAAGAAACTGGCCTATCGACCTATAACTTAGCCTCCGACGGATGTGGGATTTTCTATCAATATGCCCTACTTGAAACTATTTTAGAGAAACACACTCCAAAGGTTGTTCTGTTGAGCACCTCACAATTAATTATGAAAGAATTGGATTATGTTTCGAGGATGTACCCATATTATAAAAACAACAAGTATGTTAAAAGTGTAGTCGACAAATTGAACAGGTACGAACGTTTCAAACTTTTTTTTCAGGGATATGTGTACAATTCACAAATCATTAGAATTTTCGATGCTAAAGACGATAATTCAAGCGGTTATATAGCCCTCCCGGCTGAAGAACAAAACGCCAAAATTTCCGAAATTGAAAATTTACCTCTGGGATTGAATCACGACATCGATCCGGAAATTAAGGCGTATTATAAAAAATTCATGGATCTCGCGCATTCTAGCGGAGTTACTGTTTATGCCTATTTCCCACCACAATTAGAAATAATTAATCCTGAATATTTAGATACTATTTTAACGGTTACCAAAAATACCGAGGCAAAAGTCATTAACTTATCTTCCGATTGGAAAATTCTTGGCAGGCCCGAATTATTTTTTGATAAAACACATCTAAACCATGCCGGAGCAAAAGTTACGACCGATCGGTTTATAAAAATTTTAAAAGAGGATAATATTTATTAGTCTTGTTTATATTTGAAAGAAATTAATACAAATACTATTTTCAACTCGGTTTAAACCGAAATTTATGGCATCGTGGCTGAACGGCTAGGCAAGGTTCCGCAAGAATCTTTATAATGGTTCGAATCCATTCGATGCCTCTAATTCATAAAGAATTAATCATAGTTCTATGTGGTAATTAGACATCACTTAGACTAAGACTGTTTGGAAATGTATCGTTAGATTTGTTATGGCCTATTTTTCCTGCCCTCCGGCAGGCGGGGATACAGATTAAGGCAAAATTTTTAAGCATAGCATCGCTATGGTTCAAAACCTCCCTGCGGCTGGCAGGTTTAACGAAAATATGCGCAAAAAGAGGTTATAAGAGAAATCATCGAGATATTTCCAAACACTCTCTAAGTTGCTGCGGTAATTTTTATTGTATGATAGTTTAATTTTAAAGCCGGCAACTCAGGCTGTATCGGTTTTGCTAGAGTAAAGTAATAACAACTAAGCTGTTCTCCACATGTCAGCAGTAAATGTAACTCGCCCTAGAGCTTATTCAATCTTCTGATAGTACGGTTTTATTTTAAGACACCCATCGCTTGGCAGTTACAATTGTTTAGCCTTGAACAATCCACTTGACATGATAACCTATTAATCGACCCTAGACCGATAAAAAACTAAAAAGCAAGCGATTACAGCTTAATTTTCGTTTTTTAATGGACTATTTTAGTCGCAGAATCAACCAACCAATGAGAATAGCCATTTTAATAAAAGAGTTCGAGAATTTGTCGAATTGGGAATTACGTATTATCAATGAAATCAAGAATAATCCGCGACTTGAACTATCCCTGTTGATTCAGGATGGAAGGGTTGGCGACCAGAACCAAAACTCCCTTAAAAACAAGATTAGAAGATTCGTCTCTTCCGGTAATTTTTGGGGAAAGCTTTTATTCAAGATTCAAGGTCTTGTTGAAGAAAAGTTGTTCAAGGAAATAAAAACTGTTGATAAAGAAAAAACAATCACTTTTCTACAGACTATCGACACTATAAAAGTCAGTCCTAAAAGAAAAGGGTTTCTCGATATCTTCAACGACTCAGATGCCGATCGGATAGCGGCGTATAAGCCCGATATCATTCTCAGGCACGAGTTCAATATTATTCGGGGGCCGATTTTGACCCGTTCAGCAAAATATGGGATTTGGTCATTTCACCATGCCGATAACTCCATCAACAGGGGCGGCCCTGTTGGTTTTTGGGAAATTGTCTTGCGACAGGAGGCCATAGGCGTTACCCTACAGCAATTGACCCCTGAGTTAGATGGTGGACTGGTCATCGACAAAGCCTTCTTCAATATTCACCGCTCTTTCTTGAAGACCAGTACCCTTGCTTTTGAAGGTTCCGTGTCATTACTTTTCAAGAATATAGAAAAACTACTCAGAGGTGAATATTCGCCTACAAAGTCAATGGTCTATTCTAATCCTCTTTATAGGGCACCGAATGTCAGATATACCCTAAACTATATGTGGCAATTTTACGGGTATTCTTTTCTAAAACTAAAGAACTTGGCATTGTACAAGTTTTTGGGTACCCGAGAGGATTGTTGGACACTCTTTATCGGCAAAGGAAACTTTTTAGACGCGACCCTCTTCCGTTTAAAACCGGTAAAGCTGCCTAAGGATGAATTTTGGGCAGATCCATTTCTGTTCGAATACGAAAATCAAGACTATGTTTTTTTCGAGAACTACTCCTACACCACCAAAAGAGGAAAGATTTCTTGCGGAAAAATCGAAAAGGGTCAAGTAGTTAATGTTGAACTTGTTTTAGACTTGGACTATCATCTATCTTACCCCTTTATATTCAAGGAAGCTGGAGAAATATATCTGATGCCGGAAACAGAAGAAAACAAAAGGCTGGAAATTTATCGGTGTATCGATTTTCCGACGAAATGGGAATTGGTCACGACCGCATTCGAAGGCGAGATGGTGGTGGACGCACATTTTTATGATGATGAAAACAACAAGAAATGGTTGTTCCTGAATAAGAAAGTAGATAAGGCCACCGTTCCCGAAAATGAACTATTCATCTATCAGGTCGACTCGATACGTTTAAATCGGCTAATACCCCACTCCCAAAACCCCATATTAATCGATGCCAGAACGGCCAGAAATGGTGGTGCCATTTTCAGATACGGTAATGCGGTCTATCGGCCCTCACAAAGAAATATAGATGCTAGGTACGGCAAAGCGCTAAATATCAATAAAATAAAAAAATTAACTATCGACGATTATGTCGAGGAACATGTAATGACCGTTGAACCAAATTTCCACAAAGGTCTAGACCTGATGCATCATTTGCACCAAACCGAAAATGGATTTGTAATCGATGCGGCATACAAAAGAAAATAGGGCTTAATACCGTTTTACTTGCTACAACCAATGCGTTTAACGTTATAAATTACTCCATTATAAAGTCAGTATTTAAAAGTTAGCGAAAAATAGCAATCAACTTTATAAAAGTTCCGTCTTTTTCGGCTAAAGGAATTTAGAATTTTTAGTAAGTTTGCACGCTGATTCAACAAAAGATTACAAAGCTATAATTAGAATAGCAGATTTACCTTTAATTATACTACTGTATTATTGGTGGCATAGCTCAGCTGGATAGAGCACCTGCCTTCTAAGCAGGCGGTCCTAGGTTCGAATCCTAGTGCCATCACTTAACTCAGAAAGTCTTTCCGCCCTATGGCGGATGGACTTTCTTGTTTGCGGAAATGTCAAAAGGCCAAGCCTTTTGTAAATGAACGCGAATAAAAAAGCAATCGCCTAAGCGATTGGACTTTCTATTTTCACAAATGAGCCGCCTAGGAACACCGTAAGGTAATCCTACTGCCATCACTTGAAACTCCCATCAAATATTGAGTTTCGTATTATATGCTATACTTACATTTTATATTATCAAACAATCGATAAATTTTACGTGGGCCCTAGTTGCGAATCTTTAGTTTCGGGATTTTCCAAAAGAGGTAGGTTGCATTGAGCGTCTCGACAAAAATTCGGAATGGTACAAAGGCCGCACATCATCAAAAAAACCTTAAAATATGCAATCAATCCCCGTTCAAACGTATAAACCCGCCATCTATGGGTAAATCAGTCCCGGTTATAAACGAGGCTTCGTCAGAGCAGAGGTACAAGGCCAAATCTGCCACTTCTTGTGGTTTCCCCATACGACCGATAGGTTGTGTTTCAGAAAGTTCCTTGAATTTTTCTTCTAGATTATCCGGGAAATTATTTTTCAAATATCCGTCGACAAATGGTGTGTGGATTCGAGCGGGAGAAATACTGTTGCACCGAATATTATACGCTAGATAATCCTTCGCTACCGAATACATCATGGTCAAAGCGGCACCTTTTGACATTGAATAGGCAAATCGATTTTGAATTCCTACCGTTGCAGCAATCGAAGCCATGTTTATAATTACGCCCCCTTTTTCTTTCATATAGGGAATAACAGAATGAATACAGTTATAAACTCCCTTAATATTTACCTCATATATTTTGTCAAAATCCGTTTCAGATGTATGTTCCACATCACCAATATGTGCAATTCCCGCATTATTGATTAAAATATCGATAAGGTCGCTTTCACCAATAGAAGCGACTAGCTTCTTTACTTGCTCATGGTTCGAGACATCGCAATTGTAAGCGATGGCATTGCCTCCATTACCTTCAATCTCATTTACTACTTCCGAGGCAGAATCTGCTTTCAGTTCAAAAATATGTACTTTGGCACCTTGCGCGGCCAGCGTACCTGATATGGCACGGCCAATGCCACTGCCACCACCGGTGACAATAGCAATTTTATTTTTCAGATTAAATTTCATTGCACTACTTTTTCCGGAATAGAATCGGTCACTTTAAAAAATGCTTGCTTTTCCGAATCGATGCCATTGTCTATCAATATATTTGTTTTTTCACTTCGCAAGGCCTCCATTGCGGACGCTGAAACTCCGGTCTCCCAAAGGTAAAGCTGCCGTATACTCGCAAGGCTTTTAAAAATAGAAATACTTTTATCGGTAATCGAAGTTTCATAGACTTTTAAAAGTGAAAGATTCTTGAGGTTCACGAGTTTTTCGACTTCGGTATCGGTAATTGGTGTTTTATCCAATTCCAACCATTCTAGATTCAGACAAGTGCCGACAAAGGCCATCTCTTCCTGACCGATCGGAAGGCCACTTAAATCTAATTCTACAATATTATTGGCGACACGCTTCAACCCGGTTATCTGCTTTGAATCATATTCTGGAGGAAGATACACATCGACACTAAGGGCATCTGAGTTGCTCGCCATCCGTTTTATGGTCATGTAATCAGAGGAAAGATTTTGAAGTGTGCTGTCCGCCACCTTGGGTAGTTTCGCCCATTTTTCCATCGGATCGGGTTCCATCAGTCCTTTTATCAAACCCACCAAGGATTCTGTTTTTTCTAACTGGTTCAGACGTAAAGTATCAGAAGCACCAAGGGCGACCCAACGTTCCAAGATTGCAATTTCATCTCCGTTCAGCGGCGTTTTTCCTTCTGGCGGCATGTGTTCTTCATCGTCTGCTGGTAAATGTAACCGTTTGATAAGCTCACTTTGTTCAGGATTACCCGGTACAATTGTACTTCCGCTTTCACCACCTTTTAGCAGCTCGCTCAAACTCGTCATCAACAATTGTCCTTTTTGTTTATTGGGATTATGACAGGAAACACATTTATCATCCAATATTCGCGTAACGACATCAGTATAAATTAGGGGATTTTCAGGAATTTTTTCTTCCCTTTTTTCCATAGGAAGCGCCAGAAAATCTTCCCCATGGGTCACCATGCCCCCATAATGCCCAGTAATAGCAATAAACCCTATCAAGACAACTTGAATCACTTTGGTATATATTTTTTGATCGAGCTGCATAGTATCCAATGCATACCAAAGAGCGGCAAGTAGTGCTACTCCCCCGCCTAACCACTGGTGCCAGAAGAGTAAATCACCTTTTACCAAGGCGTCCTTACCTAGAAAAAACCCGGAAACAGCCGTTATAAGTGCGGAAAGGACCCCAACGGTCAATAGTAGATGCGGGATTTTCTTCCCTGTTAATCCAAAAAAAATAGCGATAAACAAAAGCACTATCGGAAAATGAAGTACCAGCGGATGCCAACGACCTACCCAAGAAATCAACCTTGGAAGCTCGATATAGGATTCAAACAGCAAACAAAATATGAGGAATACGGAAAGGCCCAAAACGACATAATCGATCCAACGACTTTTAGAGGTATATGTCATGTTCAATAGTTTGTACAAAGTGCATAGTAGTTAGTAAAAGAAGTTTAGTGTTTGGCTTTTGAAAAATACAAATTCAAATATCAAACTCAAATTCAAAAAGACATTTCGGGATTTGATGTTGTGTTTGTGTTTGACGTTTGTATTTGTGCTTTTCCGTTCGGTGCTAGGCACCTATTTACGCAATTACGCAATAAGGTCTTTCACTACATTACCGGCGACATCGGTCAACCGGAAACGACGGCCTTGGTATTTATAGATTAATTCTTCGTGGTCGATACCCAACTGGTGCATCAGCGTAGCATGAAAATCATTGATATGAACGGGGTTCTCAACGACGTTATATCCGAATTCATCGGTCTGGCCGTAATTAAGTCCGGGCTTTATGCCCCCGCCGGCCATCCAGATACTAAATGCCCTGGGATGGTGATCGCGTCCATAATTTTTTTCGTCGAACTTGCCCTGGCAATAGTTACCTCTTCCAAACTCACCGCCCCAGATGACCAAAGTGTCCTCTAACATTCCGCGTTGTTTTAAATCCATAACAAGTGCGGCAGAGGCCTGATCGACATCTTTGGCCTGCCCTTTCATTTCTTCATGTAGGTTGCCGTGCTGGTCCCAACCTTGATGATACAATTGTATAAAGCGAACCCCGTTCTCGGCTAACCTTCTTGCTTGTAGCGCGTTGGCGGCGTAAGTACCGGGTACCTGACAATCTTCTCCGTATAATTTGATAATCGATTCCGGTTCTTTAGAAATATCCATTACATCGGGTACCGACATCTGCATTCGGTAGGCCATTTCGTATTGTGCGATCCGCGATTCGATTTCATCGTCACCAGTTTCCACATGATGCAGTTTGTTCAAGGATGAAACTTCGTTCAACAAATGGCGCTTATCAGATCTAGAAATTCCATCTGGATCATTTAAATAAAGAACAGGGTCTTTTCCCGACCTCAGCAACACACCTTGGTGCTTTGAGTCGAGAAACCCGCTAGACCATAACTTTGAATACAGCCCTTGGCTATTTCCTTTGCCCCTAGAGGTCAAGACCACAAAAGAAGGCAGGTTTTTATTTTCGCTACCAAGTCCGTAGCTCATCCACGAACCCATACTGGGGCGACCTGAAATTTGGCTTCCCGTTTGAAAAAACGTGATGGCGGGATCATGGTTAATGGCTTCGGTATGCATACTACGCACTACGGTAATATCATCTGCAATCTTGGCGATATGCGGAAAAAAATCACTTACCCAGGTACGACTTTGCCCATGCTGCTGAAAACCGATCGCAGGCGGCATCAACGGAAACTTATCTTGACCGGCGGTCATACCCGTCAACCGTTGGCCGTTGCGTATCGATTCGGGAAGATCTTCTCCCATTCGTTTGCGCAAGGTCGGCTTATAATCAAAAGATTCTAACTGAGAAGGGGCCCCGGCCTGAAAAAGATAGATGACCCGCTTCGCCTTAGGTGCAAAATGCGGAATGCCCAAGGGTTGGCTCGCCACTTCTTTCGCTCCTCCCTTGAACAAATCAGGAATCAATAATGAGCCGAGTGCCAATGACCCTATTCCAACGCTTAGTTGCCCGAAGAAGTGGCGCCGATTGACTTTTAACGGATTTTCTGATGATTTCTTTTTTTCTTTCATAACGGTAACTTAACTATATTATCTACAAATAAGGGTAAGAAGCTTTTAAATATTAAACATCATATTGCAAACTTTTTTTAAACGCAAAGGGCGCAAAGAAAAAAAACCGCAAGGGGCGCAACGTTAAGTTCTTTAAAAACAACCTTTCGGAATTTTAAACATTCGACCTACGGTTGATCTTTCTTTTTTCCATCTTGTTTGAGCATTATCCTTTTTTCTCTTCTCTATATTCTATTTTCTCTTTTCCCTATTCATTCTTTGGTAATCGTTTCGTCTAAATTATAAATGACCTGTGCCGTAAGCATTAGCGCGGCCGTTTTGGCCGGGTCGGTATCCAACTGCTTATAATCGCCAACGGCAACCAGTTTTTTGGCATCCTCGATATCGTTTTGATAAAGGGCCAACGCATCGTGGTAATAAGCATCAAGCGTCAGTAATTCTTCTTTTTTCGGCGAGCGTACCAAAATCCGTCTGAAAACATCAGTTACAATATCTGGGTTATCGGGCTTTTTATCAATCATTCGTTGGGCCATTACACGCGCTGCCTCTAATATTTGTATATCGTTTTGAAGCACTAGGGCCTGTAAGGGCGTATTCGTCTTTTGACGGCGCACCTCCGAAAAGTCTCTTGTAGGGGCATCGAATATGGTCATGTTCGGCGGTGGTAGGGTACGTTTCCAAAAGGTATACAAAGAACGTCTGTATAAATCTTCGCCCTCATCCGGAATATATTTTGTCAGAACACCGCGATTTCCGCCCGCATTCGTTTCTTCCCAAAGACCTGCCGGTTGGTAAGGTCGTACACTTGGCCCACCTACTTCTCGATTGAGCAGCCCGCTAGTGGTCAACATATAATCACGGATCATTTCGCCGCTCATTCTAAACCGAGGTGCCCGTGCCAACCATTTGTTCTCGGGGTCAGCTTTTTTCAGTTCAGGAAGCAGTTCTGACTTCTGCTGATACGTGGCCGAAAGCATTATTTTTTTTAGCAGGTATTTTGTATCCCAGTCATTTTCCATAAAATCGACGGCAAGCCAATCGAGAAGTTTCGGGTGCGTGGGAAGGCTTCCCTGTACACCAAAATCTTCCGAGGTTTCGACTAGGCCTTTACCGAACAACATGCCCCAAATACGGTTCACGTAAACACGGGCTGTCAGCGGGTTTTCCGAATCGGTCAACCATTTTGCGAGTCCCAATCGATTCTTGGGCAGCTCTTCCGAAAATGCATAAATCCTCTCTGGAGTGCCAGGTGTCACCGAATCGGTCGGCTGATCGTACTCCCCGCGATTCAATATAAAAGTGGTCTTTGGTGCTGAATCGTTCATGACCATAACATTTAACTTCTCCGTTTTTCTCATGTTGATGAACGAGAGCACCTCATCGCTTTCTTTAGCCGATATTTCGATATACGGTGGGTCGGCAAAGAATTTTTCGTTCTTCGCCTGTACGGCATCCATCTGAAGGCCCTTTTCGTCTACCTGATTGAAAAAGGCGAACATTTCGAAATAGTTCTCTTGTGAAATCGCATCGTACTTATGATCATGGCAACGGGCACACTCTAAGGTAAGGCCCAAAATTCCTTTTCCGAGGGTGTTCGTTCTGTCAAGTATATAATTGGTTCGATATTCTTCTTGTATAACACCTCCTTCTTGGGTAATCGGATGATTTCGGTTAAAACCGGTCGCCAAAATCTGTTCTTTTGTAGCATTCGGTAATAGGTCGCCAGCAATTTGCCAAGTCAAAAATTCATCGTAGGGTAAGTTCTCATTGAACGCATGAATCACCCAATCACGCCATGGCCACATGGTACGATAACTATCATCTTGATAACCATGGGAATCGGCATATCGCGCTACATCGAGCCAAGATTGTGTCATACGCTCTCCATATGCTGGGGAAGCTAAAAATTCGTCAATTATTTTCGCTATGCCTCCTTCTGAATCATCGGCCAAGAGTTCTTGTACTTTCTCCGATTCGGGCGGAAGACCGGTAAGGTCGAGACTTATTCTACGGATTAGGGTCTCGTCAGTTGCTTTTTGAGAAGGACTTAGATTATTATCATCGAGCGTTTT
>ENA-ORXU01001441-ORXU01001441.1-marine-metagenome-genome-assembly--contig:-NODE-1441-length-19512-cov-3.379058_pt1 | contig 19512 bp, 17 predicted proteins | sample MGYA00237869_ERZ511484 | MGnify/ENA metagenome assembly ERZ511484
CGGTCATTACCACGACACCAACGGTCGCGCGGTCGAAAACATCGACGCCTCTCTCGACCGCGGCGTGCGGGTATTCGACGCGGCGGTGGGCGGTTTGGGCGGCTGCCCCTATGCGCCGGGGGCCAAGGGCAACGTCGCGACCGAAGCCGTCATCCCCTTCGTCGAAGCGCGCGGCTACACGACCGGCGTGGATCGCGATGCCGTCGACGCAGCCGCAGCCTTCGCCAAGGCGCTGATCTCAAAGAAGTAAACGCAGCCCCGGCCTAACGTAGCAATGCAAGGCCGGGGCAGGAGAGGTCGTCAGGCCTTCGCGAGAACCGCCTTCGCCTTCGCCGACAACGCATCCGCCGTAATGCCGAAATGCGTGAACAGATCGCCCGCCGGAGCCGACGCGCCAAAGCCGTCCATTCCGACGAAGGCATCGGCATCGCCGGTGTAGCGCGACCAGCCCATCTCCACCCCCGCCTCGATGGCGATACGCGGCGCGGTTCCGAGAACATCGGCGCGATATCCCGCATCCTGCCCGTCGAAGACATCCCAGGACGGCATCGACACCACCGCCGCCTTGACGCCTTCACCGGCCAGCCGCTCCGCCGCTTCCACGGCCAGATGCACCTCCGATCCGGTCGCGAGGAACGTCACGTCCCGCTCGCCATCGGCCTCGCGCAGGATGTACGCGCCCTTGGCGCTCATGTTCACGCCGTCGTCCACGCGCCGCAGCGTCGGCAGGTTCTGCCGCGACAGGGCCAGCGTAGACGGGGTGCCCTCCTGTGCCAGCGCCACCTGCCAGCATTCCGCCGTCTCGACGGCATCGCAGGGGCGGAAAACCCGCATGTTCGGCATCGCCCGCATTGCGGCCATATGCTCGACCGGCTGATGGGTCGGCCCATCCTCGCCCAACCCGATGGAATCATGCGTCATCACGTAGATGACCCGCAGCCCCATCAGCGCCGACAGCCGCATCGCCGCCCGCGCATAATCCGTGAAGACGAAGAATGTCCCGCCATAGGGAACGAACCCGCCATGCAGCGCCAGCCCGTTCAGCGCGGCGGCCATCCCATGCTCACGCACCCCGAAATAGACGTAGCGCCCGTCATACGAACCCGGCGCAATGGCCTCCATTCCGGAAGTCAGCGTATTGTTCGATCCGGTCAGATCGGCAGAGCCGCCCACCGTCAGCGGCGTCTGCGCATTGATGACTTCCAGCGCCATTTCCGATGCCTTGCGCGTGGCGACCTTCGGCGCATCCTTCACCAGCGCCGCCCGGTGCTTCGCCATCGCCTCGTCCAGCGATGCGGGCATTTCGCCCTTCATCGCCGCCTCGAACGCCGCCCGCTCCGGCGAGGCCGCCAGCCGCTTCGCCCATTCCTCGCGTGCACTCGCGGACCGCTGCCCCGCCTGTCGCCAGAACCCGACCACATCCTCGGGCAGCTCGAAAGGCGGATGGTTCCAGCCCACCGCTTCGCGCACCCCGGCGATCTCGTCATCGGCGGTGATCGCGCCATGGGCCTTCGCGGTCCCGGCGGCCTTCGGCGCACCGAAGCCGATCACGGTCTTGCAGGCGATCATCGAGGGCCGGTCCGACCCCTTCGCGCTTTCGATGGCTGCGCTCACCGCATCCATGTCATGCCCGTCCACTTCCATCACGTCCCACCCGGCGGCGGAGAAACGGGTCATCTGATCCATCGACGTGGAGAGGCTCGTGGAACCGTCGATGGTAATTCCGTTATCGTCGAACAGCACGATCAGCTTGCCGAGTTGCAGATGGCCGGCAAGGTCGATGGCCTCGTGGCTGACCCCTTCCATCAGGCAGCCGTCACCCGCAATCACGTAAGTATGGTGATCGACCAGATCGTCGCCGAACCGCGCATTGAGCATCCGCTCGCCCAGTGCCATCCCGACCGCCGTGGCGATCCCCTGACCCAGCGGACCGGTCGTCGTCTCGATGCCCGTCGCATGGCCGTATTCCGGGTGTCCGGCGGTCTTCGCGCCGATCTGGCGGAAATTCTTCAGCTCGTCGAGGGTCATGTCCTCGTAGCCGAGCAGATGCAGCACCGAATACAGCAGCATCGACCCATGCCCCGCCGACAGGACGAAGCGGTCCCGGTCCGGCCAGTGCGGATCGCTCGCATCCAGCTTCATGTGCTGCGTGAACAGTGCGGTTGCCGCATCGGCCATGCCCATGGGCATCCCGCTATGGCCGGAATTGGCGGCTTTCACCGCATCGAGAGCGAGGATGCGAATGGCGTTCGGCATCTGGGCGAGCGCGGCGTCGGTCATGGCAGAAAGTCCCCCGAGAGCAATGTCGCGCGGACCCTACATATGCTGCGCCGCAATGCCAGCGTATTTTCCTCCCGGCCCGTCCGTGGACGCCCTGAATCTTGCGCAGCCGCTAAAAACCGGCTGTTCAAAGCGTTCGACTACGGATACCGTCGATCCGCAATGCCGGTTAACAGGCATTTGGGATACCAACAAATTCTGGGAGGACACCATGTCCAAGACGCATGACGAGTCGAAAACCGCCTCGCGCCGCAAGTTCCTGACGGTCGGAGCGGCCTCCATTGCCGGTGCCGCAACTCTGGCAACTCCGCATGTCGCCAAAGCGGCCACCAAGACCCTCAAGGTTCAGGCCGCATGGGGCGGCGGGATCTTCCTCGAAAACGCGCAGTCCTATGTCGAGCGCGTCCATGCGATGGCGGGCGATGCGCTCAAGATCGACCTGCTGCCGGTCAACTCCGTCGTGAAGACCTCGCAGATGCAGGACGCGGTCCATCGCGGCGTTCTCGATGGCGCGCATTACGTGCCCGCCTACTGGTACTCCAAATCCAAGACCGCATCGCTCTTCGGCACCGGTCCCTGCTTCGGCTGGTCGTCGCAGGAAGTGCTCGGCTGGGTCCATTACGGTGGCGGTCAGGAACTCTTCGACGAACTGATGGGCGACCTGGGCCTCAACGTCGTGTCGTTCTTCAACTCCCCGATGCCTGCCCAGCCCCTCGGCTGGTTCAAGGAGGAGATCAAGGACGCCGCACAGATGAAGGGCCTGAAATACCGCACCGTCGGCCTCGCTGCCGATGTCCTGCTCGAAATGGGCATGTCGGTGGTTCAGCTTCCCGGCGGCGAGATTCAGCCCGCCATGAAGTCCGGCCTGATCGACGCGGCAGAGTTCAACAATCCGACCTCCGACCGGGACTTCGGGATGCAGGACGTCTCGAAGGACTACCACCTCGCCAGCTTCCACCAGAGCCAGGAATTCTTCGAAGTCACCTTCAACAAGAAGATGTTCGACCGCCTGCCCGCCGAACATCAGGCCATCCTGCGCCATGCCTCGGAAGCCGAGAACTCCAACTTCTACTGGCACAACACCAAACGCTATTCCGAGGATCTCGGCAAGCTGCGCGAACAGGGCGTCAACGTCCACCGCACGCCCGATTCCGTCATGGCGGCACAGCTCGCGGCATGGGATGTCGTGGTCGAGCGTCTCTCCGGCGAAGACGAATTCTTCGCCAAGGTCATCGAGTCACAGAAGGCCTACGCGAAGGAAGTGCTGGGGTATCTCAACCTCAACCAGCCCGATTACAAGCTGGCCTACAACCACTACTTCGGTAACACCTGATCCGAAGCAACCGCCTTATCGATGTCATACCCGCGCAAGCGGGTATCTCCTCGCCAAGGCGAGAGATTCCCGCCTTCGCGGGAATGACAGACGGGTGGGCGCACCGCATTTCCGAATGACCATACCGGATGCCTCGAAGGGGCATCCGGTCTCTCACCCCACCGCAGGAGAGCGTCTTGGTAAAGACCATCCACGCCATCGAGAGCCTGAGCATCTGGGTCGGACGCGCCTTCGGTTGGTGCATCCTGATCCTGACCCTTTCGGTCTCCTACGAAGTGTTCGTGCGTTACGTGCTGAACGCGCCGACGGTCTGGGCCTTCGACATGATGGTACAGATGTACGGTGCACTCTTCCTGATGGCCGGGCCGTATGCCTTGGCACAGGACAGTCACGTCCGCGCCGATGTCGTCTACCGTCTGCTCCCGGTTCGCTGGCAGGCACGCATCGACTTCGTGCTCTACCTCCTCTTCTTCTTCCCCGGAATGCTCGCGCTCTTCTGGTTCGGATGGGAAATTGCCTCCGATTCATGGCGCTACAAGGAAGTGAGCTGGAACAGCCCCGCCCGCATCCAGGTCTATTTCTTCAAGACCCTCATCCCGCTGGCGGGCGCGCTGCTCATCGTTCAGGGCATCGCCGAATGTATGCGCTGTCTGGTCGCCATGCGCACGGGTCGATGGCTCGATCGCCTCGAAGACGTACGCGAGACCGAGGACAGCCTCATGGAGTTCGGCCCGCAGGCCGAGAGGGGACCACTATGACCGCCTTCCTATCGTTTCCGCGAATGCGGCGACCTCTCTCCACCGCGCACGATACCCGCTGCTGCGGGCATGACACTCAATCTGGGAGCCTGATCGGATGACCAATCCCGAAGTCGCCATCCTCATGCTCTCGCTGTTCATCGTGCTTGTGCTGCTCGGGTTCCCGGTCGCCTTCACGCTGCTCGCGATGGGCGTTGCATTCGGTTATTTCGCCTACCACGATGCCGCCGACATCGAAGTCTTCGGAGATTACTTCGAGAACAACATCTTCTACCTGCTGAACCAGAACACCTATTCGGTGATGGAGAACGACACGCTCGTCGCCGTCCCGCTGTTCCTGTTCATGGGTTACGTCGTCGAACGCGCCAATATCGTGGATCGCCTGTTCGAGTCGCTCCAGCTTGCCGCGCGCAACCTGCCCGGCTCCATGGCCGTCGCCGCGCTGTTGACCTGCGCCGTCTTCTCCACCGCCAGCGGCATCGTCGGCGCAGTCGTCACGTTGATGGGCCTGCTGGCCTTCCCGGCCATGGCGAATGCGAACTACAACAAGAGCTTCGCATCCGGCGTGATCTGCGCGGGCGGCACCCTCGGCATCCTCATTCCGCCGTCGATCATGCTGATCGTCTACGCGGCCATCGCCGAACTCTCGCCGCTTCGCCTCTACGCCGCAGCGGTATTTCCCGGCATTCTGCTGGCGGGCCTCTACATCGTCTACGTCATCGGGCGGGTGATGATCACCCCGTCCCTCGCGCCGAAACCCGTCTACGATTCCAAGATCACACCGGGGCAGATCTATTGGCAACTTCTGATCTCCTTCGTCCCGCTGACGGTGCTCATCATGCTCGTCCTCGGCTCGATCCTCGGTGGCCTCGCCACTCCGGCGGAGGCGGCGGCGATGGGTGCCCTGGGCGGGCTGGTGCTCGCAGTCCTCTACCGCACGCTGACATGGAAGAAGGTCAAGGAATCCGTCTTCCTGACCGCGAAGGCGAGCGCGATGGTCTGCTGGCTGTTCGTCGGTTCATGGACCTTCGCCTCGGTCTTCTCGTATCTGGGTGGCCATGACCTCATCGAGGCATGGGTACTTTCGTACAATCTGGAACCTTGGCAGTTTCTGGTGATGGCCCAGCTCATCATCTTCGTCCTCGGCTGGCCGCTGGAATGGTCGGAGATTCTCATCATCTTCGTGCCGATCTTCCTGCCCATGCTCGATACCTTCGGCGTGAACCCGTATTTCTTCGCCATGCTGGTGGCCCTGAACCTCCAGACGTCCTTCCTGACACCCCCCATGGCCATGTCGGCCTATTATCTGAAGGGAGTCTTGAAGGGCCAGATCGAGCTGATGCAGATCTTCAAGGGGATCATGCCCTACCTCTTCATCGTCATCTTCTCGATGGTGCTGATGTACCAGTTCCCCGGCATCGCCCTCTGGCTGCCGGACTATCTCTTCGGTGAATACGTTCCATGAGTCTCTGGGCGCTGAGCGCGCGCGAGGCTGCGGCACGCATCCGAACGGGATCGCTCACCTCGGTGGATCTGGTCCGGGCCTGCCTCGACCGGATCGCCGAGACGGATGAGGGTATCGGTGCGTGGGCATACCTCGACGCCGAGACGGCGCTGGCGCAGGCCGAGGCGATGGACGACCTGCGCCGCCGGGGCCGCCCCGTCGGCGCGCTCCATGGCGTACCGGTCGGAGTGAAGGACATCTTCGAGACCAGGGACATGCCCACCGGCCTCGGCTCGCCCCTGCACGAAGGCCGCACGGGCGACACCGATGCCGCCCTGATCGAACGGTTGCGCAGTGCCGGAGCGGTGATCCTCGGCAAGACCGTCACGACCCCCTTCGCCTTTGCCAGCCCTGCCCATACCCGCAATCCCCACGACCCCGAGCGCACCCCCGGCGGATCGTCCTCCGGTTCGGCGGCGGGGATCGCAGCGGGCCACATCTCTCTGGCCCTCGGCACCCAGACCGGAGGGTCGGTCATCCGCCCCGCTTCCTTCTGTGGCATCTATGGCTACAAGCCGACACGTGGCCTCCTGTCCCGGCGCGGGTGCCTCAGGACCAGCGCGAGTCTCGACCAGCCCGGTCTCTTCGCCCGTTCGCTGGACGATCTCGCGATCCTTGCCGATACCCTGACCGGTTTCGACACCGCCGACCCGGCCAGCATCCCCCGCCCCGTGCCGCAATTGGAGGCTGGATACGCCAGCCCCGCCCCCGTCGAACCGCTGTTCGCATGGTTCGATCTGCCCTATGCCGACCGCCTGAGTCCTGCCATGCGCGCCGGTCTGGATGAATTCGTCGAGATGCTGGGCGACCGGGTGGAGCGCGTCAGCACCCCGGCATCCTTCGCCGCGATCCTCGACCACCATGCCACCGTCCACCGCTACGAGTTCTATCATGCGCTGAGTAACGATCCGGCCCTCGCACCCGATCTCACCGACGACGTGATGAAGGGGCTGCTTGCCCATGGCGCGCAGATTACCAAGGCCGAATACGAGGACTCGCGCAGCTGGATCGCCGGTGCCGAAGACTGGTTCGCCGCGTTCTTCAACGATTACGACGCCATCATCGCGCCCTCGGCACTCGGCGAAGCGCCGCCTATTGCAGAAGGCACCGGCGACGCCGTCTGCTCGCTCGTATGGACGTTCGCAGGGTTGCCCTGCCTGTCCCTGCCATGGCTGACCGGCGATGCCGACTTGCCCATGGGCATTCAGCTGATAGGATCGGCGGAGGAGGATGACCGCCTCTTCCGCACCGCTGCATGGTTGGAGCGCACGCTCGATGGTCCCGACGAAGAAGAGGAGATCGCCTGATGGATGAGAAACCCGAAGGCCACGCCCGTGATCGCGTGAAACCGATTACCGGTCTCATCGGCACGGGCCTGATGATCACCTTCATCCTGGGCCTGTCGTACAGCATCTCGACGGGTTTTGCCGGATTCGAGGGCGGACTGCCCTTCATGGTCATCGCGATCTTCGTGCTGCTGCTCGCCGTCTGGGATTATATCGACGAGTGCCTGCGCAAGAAGTAGAGGCCCGCCCCGCGCGATCACGGGGCAGGGGCGATCAAAGCTCCACGACCTGCGCCTTGCCTTGTTCCTGCGCCAGTTTCGCGGCGACCGAGGCAACCGCCAGATCCTGCAGACCTACGCCCGTTCCGTCGAACAGCGTGATCTCGTCCTCCGAGGTCCGTCCTTCATGATCGCCGTTGATGACCGCCCCGATCGGCGTGATGTCGCTTTCCTTCACCGCACCCGAAGCGATCGCGTGCTGCGTCTCGCCGATGCTGATCGACTGTGCCACCTCGTCGGTGAACAGAGTCGCGGCGGCGACCAGGGCCGGATCGACCTCCTGCTTGCCCTTCGTATCCGTGCCCATGCAGGCGATATGCGTTCCCGGCTTCACCCAGTCACGCATCATCAGGCTGTCATGCGCCGAGGTGATCGTGATGATGACATCGGCTTGCGCCCCGAGTTCCTCGCGCTCCACCGCCTCGAAAGGCAACCCGAGTTCTTCGGCCACCTTGCCGAGTGCGGGCAGCATGTCGGGATGGAAATTCCACGCCACGACCTTCTCGAAATCCCGCTGCTCGACGGCGGACCGCAGCTGGAACTGCGCCTGATGCCCTGCCCCGACCATGCCGAGAACCTTCGAATCCTTCCGCGCCAGATGCGCGATGGACACCGAAGAAGATGCTGCCGTCCGCACCGCCGTCAGATAGTTTCCCCCGACCAGCGCCGCGAGTTGCCCGGTATCGGGATCGAACAGGAAGATCGTGGACTGGTGGTTCGTCAGCCCCTTTTCCGCATTGCCCGGCCAGTACCCGCCGGACTTGACGCCCAGCGCCTTGCCCGCCTTGTCGAAGCCCGACTTGAACCCGTAGAGTGCATCCGCATAGCCGATGGCCTCGCGGATGACCGGAAAGTTATACGCATCCCCCCGCGCCATCGCGCCGAACACGTTCTCGACCGCCGTGAACGCAGCCTTGCGATCGATGACGGCCTTGCAGACTTCTTCGGAGACGATGAGCATGGGATGTCCTTCGGATGTACCTAAGCTTATTCGACGTAGATGATTTCGAGCGGATCGTATCCAGTCACGACCGATCCCGCGAGCGCAGCGAGCCGTCGGTCATTCGTGGCAAGCGGAGCGTTCTTGGCCATTGCGACTGCCGCGATCATCAGATCGCGCGAATGTTGTCCGCCGGTTCGGCGGGGCGAAAGCTCGCAAAGGATTTCAGCTGCTTCTTGATCGAACACGAAGATTCGATCAGGTGGTATCTCTCGAACGGCTTTCGCTTTGGCGATCAGCAGCTCATGATTTGGCTTCAGAAACGCGCTGCGAATAGCTTCAGCGTAAGCGACCGCACTTATGGCGGGAGTACCTTTCGGCATCCAGCGTTTGGCGAGCATAATGTCGATTACGCTACCGTCCAGATGGATCATCGCAACTCATGCTCCAGTCAAGCGCATTCTCCCGTTCGATGCGACGGGCTTCGAGCACATCGGCTTCACTGAATTGTCCAGCATAGGATTTGATCGCTTCCAGAAAGGGATCCCCGGAATCCGCGTGACGAGACAGGATATCGACGACATGGGCGTTGAGCGACTTGCCAGAACGCTCGGCCTGAACCTTCAGGTTGCTTTTGACTTCCTCAGGCAATCCCCGGATCGACATAGCCATCAGCGCGCTCTCCCAAAGTGACTGCATATCGAACAAATATGCAGTCACTCGGTCAGATCGTCAATACGCCAGACCGCGCGCCGTGACCGGCCAGACCGTCTCGACCTTCCCGTTCCGCACACCGACATACCAGTCATGCACGTTGCAGGTCGGATCGCAGTGCCCCGGCACCAGCTTCAGCTTGTCGTTGACCTTCAGCACACCCTTGGGGTCCGCGATCACGCCATGTTCATCGGAGCATTTCACGTATTCCACGTCGTCCCGACCGTAGATGAACGGCAACCCGCTATCCACGGACTGCACCTTCAGGCCCGCATCGCAGATCGCCTTGTCGGCCTTGGCATGGCTCATCACCGAAGTAAGGATGAACAGCGCGTTCTCCCATTCCCCCTGATCGATCCGGTTGCCGTCCTTGTCGAGGATACGGCCATAATCGGCATCCATGAAGGCATAGGAACCGCATTGCAGCTCGTTGTAGACGCCGGAACTTCCCTCGAAGTAGTAGGAGCCGGTGCCCCCGCCGCCCACGATATCGCATTCCAGCCCTTCGGCTTTCAGGGTATCGACTGCATCCTTGACCATCGCGATCGCGATCGCCGTCTTGCCTTTGCGTTCCTCGTAGCTGTCGAGATGCTGCATCGCGCCCTGATAAGCCTGGATACCGGCGAACTTCAGCCCCGGTGCGAAGTCGATGGCCTTGGCGATGGCGACCACATCCGCCGTCGTCGTCACGCCGCAACGCCCTGCGCCGCAATCGATCTCCACCAGACACTCGATCTCGGTGCCATGTTTGGTGGCGGCATCGGACAGGTCCGGCACGTTCATGATATCGTCGACGCAGCAGATCGTGCGCGCGCCCAGTTTCGGGATGCGGGCCAGCCGGTCGATCTTCGCCGGATCGCGCACCTGATTGGAAACCAGCACGTCCTTGACGCCGCCGCGCGCGAAGGCCTCGGCTTCGGAGACCTTCTGGCAGCACACGCCGCAGGCTCCACCGAGTTCCTGCTGGATAAGCTGCACGTCGACGGATTTATGCATCTTGCCGTGGCTGCGATGGCGCATCCCCATCTTCTTCGCGATGTCGCCCATCTTCTTGATATTTCGTTCCATCGCATCGAGATTGATGACGAGGCACGGAGTCTGGATATCGGCCTCGTCCATGCCGATGGCGGCGGGAATGTCGTAGCCGACCTCGTACTCGCCGAAGCGTTCAGGTGCATCCATCGTTTCTCTCCCTTGTATTCAGTCGTTCCATGGCAGGGCCTTGAGGTCCACGTTGCCGCCGGTGATGATGACGCCGACCCTCTTGCCCGCAAAGACGTCACGGTTCTTGAGGATCGTCGCCAGAGGCACGGCGCAGGACGGCTCGATCACGATCTTCATTCGCTGCCAGGTCAGATACATCGCATCGATGATCTCCTGCTCGCTGGCCAGCAGGATATCGGTAACGTGGTTCGACACGAAGTGCCATGTACGCTCCTTGAGCGGAACCTTCAACCCATCGGCAATCGTGACCGGCGCATCGTCGGCGATGATATGCCCCGCTTTCAGCGAACGGTAGGCATCGTCGGCCTGTTCCGGCTCGGCGGCGTAAATGTCGACCTGCGGCGCGACGGTCGAGACCGTCAGGCAGGTCCCGGAGATCATCCCCCCGCCCCCGATGGGCGCGATCACGGCGTCCAGTCCCTCGACCTGTTCCAGCAATTCGCGCGAACAGGTCGCCTGCCCCGCGATCACGCGCGGGTCGTTGTAGGGATGCACGAAATCGGCACCCGTCTCTTCCTGCACCTTGGCGAAAGTCGCCTCGCGAGAGGTGGTGGAAGGCTCGCATTCCACGATGGTCGCTCCGTATCCGCGCATGGCATCCTTCTTGGCCTGCGGGGCCGTGCGGGGAATGACGACCGATACCGGGATCCCCCGTCGCCCGGCGGCATAGCTCAGCGACAGGCCATGATTGCCGGAGGAATGCGTCGCGACCCCTCTCGGCGCGTCGGCATCCGACAGGCCGAACACTGCATTGGATGCTCCGCGCACCTTGAACGCCCCCGCCTTCTGGAAGTTCTCGCATTTGAAGAACATCTCCGCCCCGGTCAGGCCATCGAGGTATTCCGACGTCAGGATCGGCGTGCGATGGATATGCGGCTTGATCCGCTCATGAGCCGCGATCACGTCGTCGAAATCGGGTAGATCGAGATCTTGCATCGTTCAGGCCGCCTTCTTTAGCTCCACGTTCGGACGGGTCGTCCGATAGTATTCCTGTGCCGCCGCCACACCCGAGCCGAGCGTGATCGGATAACCCTGATCCTTCATCGCCATCTCGATGGCCGCAAGTCCCGACAGGGCCATCACATCCGTCATCGAGCCCAGATGCCCGATGCGGAACGCCTTGCCCGCCATCTCGCCCAGGCCGACGCCGAACGACACGCCATAGCCGTCGAAGGCCAGATCGGTCAGCGCATCGCTGTTGAATCCTTCAGGCACGTATATCGCGGAAACGGTGTCGGAATACAGCTCCGGCGATTTGGCACAAAGCGTCATGCCCCATGCCGAAACCGCCCTCCTGATCCCTTCGGCGATACGATGATGACGCGCGAACACGGTGTCCAGCCCCTCGTCCAGCAGCATGTCGAGGCTCTCGCGCAGCCCGTACATCAACTGCACCGGTGGCGTATAGGGATAGCCGCCCTTGTCGTTCGCGCCCATCATGTCGCGGAAATCGAGATAGCAGCGCGGACACGTCGCCGTTTCACTCGCGGCGATGGCCTTCCGGCTGATTCCGACGATGGCCATGCCCGTCGCGAGCATGAATCCCTTCTGCGAGCCGGAAACCGCCAGATCGACGCCCCATTCATCCATGCGGAAATCCATCGAGGCGAGCGAGCTGACGCAATCCGCATAGAGCATCGCGGGGTGATCGCAGGCGTCCATCGCCCGCCGGATCGCCCCGATATCGCTGACGACACCCGTGGCCGTCTCGTTATGCGTGACGAGGACCGCCTTGATCGTGTGATCCGTATCGGCGGCCAGCTTCTCACCATAGAGGTCGGCAGGGGCACCCTCGCCCCATTCGCAATCGATCACATCGACGTCGAGACCATGGCGCTGGCACAGGTCGATCCAGCGATGGGAGAACATCCCGAAACGGGCCACGAGAACCCGGTCGCCGGGAGACAGCGTATTCGTGACCGCCGCCTCCCATCCGCCCGTCCCGCTGGACGGGAACATGACGACCTGTCCGGTCTCCGTCTTGAACACCTTCTTGAGATCCTCGAGCAACGGATGAAGCACATCGACGAAATCCGGCGCGCGGTGGTCGAAGGTCGGCACGTTCATCGCGTGACGCAGCCGCTCGGGAATGTTCGTCGGGCCGGGAATGAAGACCGGATTCTGATCGCTCATAGGACGTTCTCCTCTTTCGTTGCCCCGAGAATACGTAGATCGAGGAATTTTACAATTTTTTCGAAAACTATTTTCAAAATACGAATTAATATCATAAGATGTTAAACGTGATATATTTTTTCGTTTTTCATATTCATCGGTATAAATTCTGAACAGGATTTTTCGTCGGGATCGAACGAATCGAAGGGATGCTCCATGGCCGACTCCGAACCCAAGAAGCGCCCGCGCGGACGCCCGCGCGGTACGGGTGCCGGCGGTGAGACGCAGGGAAGCACCGTGCAGGCGCTCGACCGTGGCATGACCCTCCTCTCCGTACTGGCTCGGGACGGCAAGGGCAATCTGTCCGACATCGCCATGCGCGTCGGAATGCCGCCCTCCTCCGCCTATCGCCTGCTCATCACCATGCAGGGCCACGGTATCGTCGCCTTCGACGAGACGTCGCAGGAATGGATGGTCGGCGTCGAGGCCTTCCGCATAGGCCGCGCCTTCGTCCACAGGGTCAGCGTCATGGAAGCCGCCCGCGAACCCATGCGCCTCCTGATGCGCGAGACCGGCGAGACATCGAATCTCGCCATCGCCGACGAGGGCGGCGTCGTATTCATGAGCCAGGTCGAGTCCCACAACCCCATTCGCGCCTTCTTCCGCCCCGGCACGCGCGGTCCCCTCCATGCCTCGGGCATCGGCAAGGCCCTGCTGGCCGAGATGGACCGGGGCGAGGTGGAAACGATCCTCCAGCGCAACGGCCTCGCCGGTTTTACCGAACGCACCCTGACGACACCGGATCGCCTGTTCGCCGATCTTGCAGCAAGCCGTCGTCGCGGCTGGGCCTATGACGACGAGGAACGCTATCTCGGAATGCGCTGCATCGCCGCCCCGATCTTCGACACCTACGGCGAAGCGGTCGCGGGCGTTTCCGTCTCCGGCCCCACGGTGCGCTTCCCGGATAGCGGCGTGACCGACACGGCGATCGAGGTCCGCAAGGCCGCCGCCGCAATCACCGACCTGATCGGCGGCACCCCGCCGAAGCGGGAATAAGCCGCCCTATCCCACTTTCCCGGAGATCCAGGTCGCGAAATCGTAATTGGGCCGCTCCAGATGCGACAGGTGGCCGGGATCGGACAATCCGGAGCACAGCCCGCGATAGACCCGCTCCGTACAGCCCTTGTCCTCTTCGTTCACCGCGTCCAGCAGGGTCTTGACCGTCTCGAAATGCGTTTCCGCCTCCGGGTCGTTCGCGAAATCGGGCGACAGACCTCCGCCATAGATGATCCGCACATGATCCGGTCCCTGCGGATGCAGCGAGAGATACCAAAAATACCCCGGCGTCAGCGTGATGAGCAGCGTCGGATAGATCGTCAGCAGATAGGTATGCCGCCGTCGCTCGCCCACCAGCCGCGTATTATCCGGATGCGCCACGCTGATCGCGAAATCGGGATCCTTCAGAATCCAGTGATAGTTGAACGCCGGATGGCTCGGCGGACATTCCATCTCGTCCAGCTTCGTGAAGCCCCCGATGGTCGCCCCGTGACAGACCGGCAGATGATAGCTCTCCATGAAATTCTCGGCCAGCACCTTCCAGTTCGTGTTCCAGACATGCTCCTCCCGGAACGTCTGCCGATAGTCCTCCATCCCGAAGTCACCGACGAGGTTCTCCACCTCGGCCAATTGCCCGGCCAGCGGCTCGGCATCGGGGTTCAGCGTAATCATCACCCAGCCGAGCCATTCCTCGCAGCGGATTTGCGGCAGTTGGTAGCCCGCCTTGCAGAACCCTTCATTATGCATCATCGCGGGTGCACCGCGCAGCGTGCCATCGAGATTGTAGGTCCAGCCATGGTAGGGACAGGTGATCGCGCGCGTCTGCCCTTCGCCCTGCAGCAGCGTCGACATGCGGTGCAGGCAGACATTCGATTGCGCCCGCAAGGCCCCGTCCGAGTCCCGCAGCACCATGATCGGCTGTCCGGCGAGTTCGTAGGTGATGAAATCTCCCGGCTCGCGCAGGCCATCCACCCGACCGACGCAAACCCATTCCTTCCGAAAGATCGCTTCGATCTCCTGCGCGCAGAATGCCTCGGATGTATAGACACTGCGCGGCATCGCTTTCGCCTCCCCGAAGGGACGGGACACATTCGCGCGCAGTTCGGCGGCGGGATCGAGATTGGGGTCGTGGCGGGTCATCGGATCACCTGCATCGTGGACTCACGCGAAGAGTCACGCGGGAGCCGAATCGAATCAAGAGAAATCGCAGATCGGTCCTATTCCACGAAAGGATATGTCGTTGGTACACGGTTGAACGCAGGGTTGTTACTCACCATGTATCAGGTTCTTCGGGGCCTCATGCCCCGCGATACGGAGTGACCGAACGATGAACAAGCGCGATTTTCTCAAGGGAACAGCCGCCCTTTCCCTGACACCCGCTGTCCTGCCGACCCTGGGCCATGCCACCGCAGCCACCCCCATGGCCGAGGCCGCCGCTGTGATCCCTACCCCGAGCTATGTCTATGACAGTGCCCGCCGCGCCATGCGGTTCTACCGGCATGACGAGGGCAACCGCGCGATGTTCGGCTACTTCGCCGCGACCTGAGCCTCGAACGACCGCCGCGCCGCAATCTGTGACAGGATCACCGGCGCGGCGGCGATCAATCCCGCGATATCGCTCTGCCAGCTTGGCGCGACCAGCAGGATACCGGCGATCGCCATCAGCAGGCGCCACAGGCCGCTGAGAGGCCGCAGCAGATATCCGCTGAATGCCGACCCGATAAGGCACACGCCCACTGCACAGGTGATCGATACCTGCAGGAACGACCAGATGGTAAAATACTCGTCCAGCACGATCAGCATCGTCGGCGCATAGACGAAGACCATCGGGACCAGCAGCTTCCCGATCCCCAGCGTAAAGGCCGAGATCCCTGTCCTGAACGGATTGGCCCCCGCGATCCCCGCCGCTGCATAGGCCGAGGCACAGACCGGCGGCGTGATCTCGGAGATCACCCCGTAATACAGAACGAACATATGCGTTGCGAGCGGCGGAATGCCGAGTTGCGACAGCGCGGGCTGGGCCACCGAGACCAGCATGATGTAGAGCGCCGTCGTCGGCAGCCCCGCCCCCATCAGGATGCAGGCCATCGCGACCAGCACGAGCGACAGGAATTGCTGCAACGATGCCTGCTCGAGGAATGCGAAGGGCAGCCATGCCAGCGTCGTGCTGAGCGACTCGGCCATCGTCGCCGCCCCGTTCGTCACCATGAATCCGACCCGGAAGGCCACGCCGGTCGTATTGATGACCCCGATGACGATCCCGACCGCCGCCGCCGCCGCGCCTACCGCCAGTGCATATTGAACGCCCACATGCAGACTGTCGAACAGCGACCCGAACGGCTCCCTCTCGCGCCGGTGCAACAGGCCCAGCGCCGTCAGCCCGAGCAGGAAGCCCGCCATGACCGGCGAGAATCCACCATCCGCCGCCTTCGACATGACGAACCACCCGAAACCGGCAGGCACCAGCAGGGTCAGCGGCTTGTAGAACGAGCAGAACCCCACGATCACGCAGAGCAGCAACCCGCAGAACGCTGCCATGTTCGGCGTATAGCCGTTGAACAATACCACCAATAGCGCGACCAGCGGGATGATCGTCGGCCACCCCTCGCGCCAGACCCGGAAGAACCGGGGCAACTCGTCTTTCCGATAACTCGGCAGCCCCAGCTTCAGCGCCGTGAAGTGCACGATCGACATGACGCCGACATAATGCATCAGCGCGGGCACGATCGCGGCGACGACGATGGTGGTGTACGGTACCTCCAGAAACTCGGCCATCAGGAAGCTCGCCGCCCCCATGATCGGCGGCGTGATCTGCCCTCCTGCCGAGGCCGCAGCCTCCACACCCCCTGCGAAATGCCCAGGATATCCCATCTTTTTCATGTTCGGGATCGTCAGCGACCCGGTCGAGACCGTATTGGCGATGGACGACCCGGAAATCGTGCCGAAGAAGGCCGAGGACACGACAGATACCTTCGCAGGCCCTCCCGTGAACCGCCCCGCCGCCATCATCGCGTTATCGACGAAGAACTGCCCCAGCCCCATGCGCTGCGCCACGACACCGAACAGCACGAAATGGAACACCACCGTCGAGACGACCCAGAGCGTCACCCCGAAGATGCCTTCGGAGGGGAAATACATATTGTTGATGAACTGCCGCCAATCGACTCCCGGATGACGCAGGATATCGACGGGGATCGACTGCCCGAACAGCGAATAGGCGATGAAGACGCTGATGATGATCGGGAGCACTGGCCCCAGCGTACGCCGCGCGATTTCCAGCGACAGCACGACGAGCGCCGTGCCGAGCACGATATCGGGCGTCGTCGGATCGCCCTGCCGCAACGCCTGCTCAGGTATCTTGATGCCGAACAGGTCCAGCCCGCGCCATGACAGCGTCAGGAACATCGCCGCCGCGATCCCGAAGGCCATGAAGATCCAGTCGTAGAACGGCACGTTCCCGAACCGCCACCAGCGATCGGGCTTGCGCACCAGCGAATAGGCGGTGCGAACCATCGGAAAGCCCGCGAAGATCAGGATGAAGAGACCGGAAAGGTGAATTCCCATGTGAAGGTAATCCACCGGCGTCCCGAACCCGGCGGTATAGAGGTGATAGAGCGCAAAGGCGATGGAAACGGCATAGAGTGCACGGTCGAGGATCGGCCCGTTATCGCGCGTATTCAACGCGCTGTCGTATTTCTTTTCGATCTCGGCCAGTTCGTCGGCGGAAAGGGTCCGGTCGGGATCGGCACTCATGCGAGCCTCTTGGAAAAAGGGATGAATGTCGCCCCCGCGTTCGCAGGGGCCTCTCGAATGCAAGAGATGCCCGCTCTGGCGGGCATGACGGTAAAGCGGCCTTACTTCAGCAGGCCCGCTTCCCTGTAGAACTTCTCCGCACCGGGATGCAGAGGCACGTTCAGTTCGGCCACTCCGTCCAGCGCCGTCTCGGCAGTAATGACCTTGCCCTTTGCATGGCCGTTGTCGAGCAGCTTGCGGGTGTTGTCGTTCCACAGCGCCTTGGTGATCTCGTAGATCAGATCCTCGTCCTGCTCCGCACTGGTGGCGAGGATACCGCTGACCGCGAGCGTATCGACGTCGTAATCGACACCCGGATAGGTACCCGCCGGAATCTTCGAGCGGATGTAGTAGGGTACCCGCTTGTTCCCCGTAGTGATTTCCTCGTCCGTGAACGAATAGAGCTCCATGCCCTTGGTATTGTCGAGCTGGATCATCGCCGCGACCGGCGTTCCGGCGGCATAGAAATACGCATCGAGCTGGCCATCGGCCAGACGTTCGGCACTCTGGGAATTGTTGAGTTCGGCTTCATCGTAATCGTCGCGCGTGATGCCATGCGCTTCGAGGATCAGTTCCACGGCGATCTGCGTGCCGGACCCGGCCTGCGCGATGCCGACGCGCTTGCCCTTGAGATCGCTCAGTCCATCCAGCTTCGCGCCCTTGGGCAGCACGAGATGCAGGTCTTCGGGGAAGAGATTGGCGATGACGCGCAGGTCGGGTTTGGCGTTGTCCTTGAACTTCTCCTCGCCGTGATAGGCGAAGTAGAGCGTGGCCGCGCCCGTCAGGCCCGCTTCCATCTGACCGGCCTGAATGGCGGTCACGTTATGGGCCGAGGCGTTGGTGGACTGCGCGATGGCCACGAGGCCCGGTACGCCGCACGAGCCGCCCTTGTCGCATTCGCGCGAGCCGGGAGGGTTGGAGATGGCGTTGGCGATGGCCCCGCCGATGGGGAAGTAGGTACCGCCCGCGCCGCCCGTGCCGATGCGGAAGAACTTCATCTCCTGCGCCGTCGCCACCCCGGCGAACAGCACGGCGGCAGCGAGCGCCCCGCCCGCGATTTTCTTCATCAGTCCCATGTCGGTAGTCTCCCCGATATCATAATAGTTATTGCATTGCCGCATACGCAGCGAACCGGATCAGCCTACGCCGCGCTACCCCGGCGTCAACAAGCAATTCGCAATGCGAAAAACGCTTCCCCTCCCGTTCGGGTCATGAAATAGGAAGGCGGCAACGCTCAACCCTGCCCCGGAGCCTGCGCCATGATGATCCGCGAAGCCCTTACTTTCGACGACGTCCTTCTCGTCCCCGCCGAAAGCGCGATCATTCCGGCCGATGCCGACATGCGGACGCGCGTGACGAAGGAAATTTCGCTCAACATTCCGCTGCTGTCCTCGGCCATGGATACGGTGACGGAATACGACATGGCCATCGCGATGGCACAGGCCGGAGGCATGGGCGTCATCCACCGCAATCTGGGCGTCGAGGAGCAGGCCGCGCAGGTGGGCCGGGTCAAACGCTTCGAACAGGGCATCGTCTACGATCCCGTCACGCTTTCTCCCGGCCAGACCATCGCTGATGCCCGTGTCCTGCAGGAGGAAAAGCGCATTACAGGCTTTCCGGTGGTCGATCCCGAAACCCGCAAGCTGCTTGGCATCCTGACCAATCGGGACATGCGCTTTGCCGACGATCCCGCCACGCCGGTAACGGCCCTGATGACCTCCGAGAACCTCGCGACCATCCAGGAACCGATCGACCATGCCGAGGCCAAGCGTATCCTTCAGGCACGCCGCATCGAAAAGCTCATCATCGTCGATGGCGAGGGTCGCTGCGTCGGCCTGCTGACGGTCAAGGACATCGAGAAATCGAAGCTGAACCCCAATGCCTGCAAGGATGCCGCCGGTCGCCTGCGGGTCGCCGCCGCCTCGTCCGTGGGCGACGAGGGGTTCGCCCGCTCCAGCGCGCTGATCGACGCGGGCGTGGACCTGCTGGTGATCGACACGGCGCACGGGCATTCGAAGATGGTCTCCGAGGCTGTCGAGCGGGTGAAGGCGCGCTCGAATGCCGTGCAGGTCGTCGCGGGCAACGTCGCCACCGCCGCCGCCACCCGCGCACTCATCGCCGCCGGAGCCGATGCGGTGAAGGTCGGCATCGGTCCCGGTTCGATCTGCACCACCCGCATCGTCGCGGGGGTCGGCGTGCCGCAACTGACCGCACTGATGGATTGCGCCGGGGCCG
>ENA-ORXU01001442-ORXU01001442.1-marine-metagenome-genome-assembly--contig:-NODE-1442-length-19494-cov-3.422619_pt1 | contig 19494 bp, 16 predicted proteins | sample MGYA00237869_ERZ511484 | MGnify/ENA metagenome assembly ERZ511484
GCTGTCGGGCGAGAGCTTTGCAAAGGGCGCGTTCGCCGGGGCGCTGGGCGTGCTGATCGGCATGGTCGGTCTCGACCCGATGACGGCGGAGGGCCGCTTTACCTTCGGCTCGATCCAGTTGATGGGCGGCATCCCCTACATCGTGGCCATGATCGGCTTCTTCGGGGTCGCCGAAGCCTTCGTGCAACTCCACAATCTCGACCTGCCCGTCATCCGCCAGAAGATCACCCGCATCATCCCCCGCTGGAGCGATCTCAAACGCTATTTCGCCCTCGTGCTGCGATGCTCCGGCATCGGCACCATCATCGGCGCGCTCCCCGGCACGGGCGGAGACATCGCCGCGCTGCTCGCCTACGACCATGCCAAACGCTCGACCCCCGACCCCGAAGTGCCCTTCGGCGAAGGCGCGAAGGAAGGGCTGGTCGCCCCGGAGGTCGCCAACAATGCCGCCGTGGGCGGAGCCTACGTTCCCATGCTCACGCTCGGCATCCCCGGCGATGCGGTCACGGCGGTCATCATCGGTGCCCTCTTCATCCACGGGCTGAAGCCGGGGCCGCTGCTCCTCGTCGAGACGCCGCATCTCTTCTGGTTCATCGTCGGCAACCTCGTCCTCGCCAATCTCTTCCTGCTGATCTTCGGCCTCACCGGCATCCGCATCTTCACCAAGATCGTGGAATGTCCCAAAGCCATCCTGATTCCGCTGATCATCGTGTTCTCGGCGGTCGGCACCTATGCCATCCAGAACAACCCGACCCATATCCTCTGGATGCTCGGCTTCGGGGTGATCGGCTATTTCATGAAGACCTACGGGTTTCAGGTCGGCCCGGTCATCCTCGGCGTCATCCTGGGGCCGATGCTGGACGAGAATTTCCGCCGCGCCATGCTGCGGGCGCGCGGCGATGTGGGAAAGTTCCTGTGGGACTTCGTCTCGCATCCGATCTCGCTGGTCCTGACCATCGCCTTCGTGATGCTCCTGCTGTCGCAGACCCCGCTGTGGAAGCGGTGGCGATTGCGATGAAGCGAGCGGCGCGCTAACCACCCCCCATGCCCCGCTACAAACTCACCATCGAATATCGCGGCACTCCCTTCTGCGGCTGGCAGCGGCAGGATAACGGGCGCGGTGTGCAGCAGGCGGTGGAGGAAGCGATTTGGGCCGTAGAACCCGATGCCCCCTCCATCATCGCGGCGGGACGCACGGATGCGGGGGTCCATGCGACGGGGCAGGTGGCCCATTGCGAGTTGCCGAAAGCGTGGGAGACGAACCGCCTCACCCGCTCGCTCAACCACTTCCTCTACCCGGAGCCTGTCTCGGTGGTCGGGATCGAGCCGGTCGCCGATGATTTCCATGCCCGTTTCGACGCGAAAGCGCGCCACTACCTCTACCGCGTCCTCGCTCGCCCCGCGCGCCCGGCCCTGCTCGACGGCCTCGTCTGGCACGTCCATAGACCGCTCGATGTGGAGGCCATGCGTGCGGGGGCCGCGCATCTGGTCGGCCACCACGACTTCACGACCTTCCGCTCGGTCCATTGCCAGTCCGCCTCGCCCGTGAAGACACTCGACGCCCTCGATATCGGGGAGATAGACGGCGAAATCCGGTTCCACGTCCGGGCGCGCAGCTTCCTGCACAATCAGGTGCGCAGCTTCGTGGGGACGCTGGTGCAGGTCGGCACGGGTCGCTGGCCCCCGTCACAGGTCGCGGATGCCCTCGCCGCCAGGGACCGCGCCGCCTGTGGCCGTGTCGCGCCGCCCGACGGCCTCTATCTGGAGCGGGTGATCTATTGATCCGTCAGACGTGGGGGTAGAGCCTCTGTGGCGGGATATGCAGGCGGGCGCGTTCGCCCCTCGCGATCTCGCCCTCGCGCTCGACCCAGGCGGTGACGCCCCGGCGACCGGCGGCGTGTTTGGGAAAGCTCATGCCCTGCCCCGGCCTGTGCTCCTCGATGGATTGCGCGGCGATGCGGCAGGGGGCGTTTTCCATGTCCACCACGAGCGAGACGCCGCCCTCGAAGATCAGGCGCGAGGCGGGGGGCAACTGCGTCAGGTCCGGGATGCCCCGCATCACCACGTTCGCGCCCAGCCAGCGCGGATCGATGGTATCGAGCTGCATGGCGGCGGCGATGGCCGCGATCTCCTCCTCGGACAGGATGCAGATCTGGCGCACGTTGCGGATCTCGGTATTGCGCGGATATTGCAGTTTCACGCGGGTACAGGACGGTCGGGTCAGGCCGCCATGGGCCTCGCCCTCGAATCCGGCAAAGCCGACCCGCACGCTCTCCACGGATCGACTGGACATGCCATCTAGCCGGTCGGGATTGACGAAGAGACCGGTTGCTTCACCTTCGATATCGCTCGGCGTCAGAATGGGCATGGAACACAACACTCGAAGAATGGTGGAACGGTGCCGGACGTTACAGACAAGCCGCGACGATGTAAAATGTCTCGAAATCGAGAAAACCCCGGAGGTTGCATTAAAATCCCGGAGGTTGCATTTTACTCCGGGTTGGGGTTCGGATGGTGGAACATTCCGGTATTTCGATCGATCCGAACGGGGAGGTGAGAATCGACACATGAAACGACTGACCCTACGAGAGCCGGCCGACGCGCTGCTGGATGCATGGCATCAGGCGCGCGGTGCAGATGCCCTGCCATCGGCCCGGTTCGCGAACCCGATCGCCTTGCGCCGCTGGGTCGGCGATATCAGCATCGTCCATCTGCACGATGGCGAGAAGCGTTTCTTCGTCTCGCTGCACGGGGCCAACGTCGTCCGCCATCTCGGCCCGAACTTCCACAAGAAGTACCTCGAGACCGCCGTACCGGCAGCGTCGCTATGCGATACCCTCACTCCCTACGAGTTGAGCATCCGGACACGGCAGCCGACCTATTCGATCCAGCGCGCATCGCTGGAAAGCGGTTTGTACAAGAGCCTCGAAAGGATGGTTCTGCCCCTCGCCTCCGACGACGATCCCGAGACGGTCGGACGTTTTCTCGTCTGGGTTGCGCCGATCAAGCCCGGTCCGGCCGGATCCTCGTCGGTCTATGCGTCTTTCGACGAAGAAGACGTCGCGTCGCTGGGGTTGGACAAACCGAAGAGGACGAGCGGGTTGTTCCTTCTGTCGGAGCAATACATGCTGGACGAGCGCGCCGCCTGACCGGCACCCGTCCGGATTTTCTGACCCCTTCCCCCCGTCATCCTTTCATCGTAAGGTTTTACGAGATCGGGTTGAGACGGGAAGGAAGCCACGATGGGACTGGAGTTTCTGGCGATAGGCATGGGGCTGGTCCTCGCCGTCCTGCTGCTGCTCGGCCTGTGGAAGAGTTTCATCATCGTCCCGCAGAGCCAGGCCTTCGTGATCGAGCGCCTCGGCAAGTACAGCCGCGTCGCCACCGCCGGGCTGCACATCCTCATCCCGTTCATGGAAACGGTGCGCCGGGAGGTCGATATCCTCGAACGCCCGCTGCCGCCCATGCATCAGGACGCGATCACGAACGACAACGTGGTCATCGAGGTGGTCGTGGCCGTCTTCTTCCGGGTGGTCTCGCCCGAGCGCATGATCTACCGCATCCGGGACATCGATTCGGCGGTCACGACGACCGTCGCGGGCATCGTGCGGTCGGAAATCGGGACGACCGATCTCGACAAGGTCCAGTCCAACCGGGCGGACCTGAACATGGCGATCAAGGAACAGCTCGAAGGGGCGACGCGGGACTGGGGCGTGGTCATCACCCGTGCCGAGGTGCTGGACGTCAACCTCAACGAACGCACCCGCGAAGCGATGATGCAACAGCTCAACGCCGAGCGGAAGCGGCGGGCCTCGGTGACGGAGGCGGAAGGCTCCAAGCGGACCATCGAACTGAACGCCGATGCGATGCTCTACGATGCCCGCAAGCGGGCCGAAGGGCGCAAGGTCATCGCGGATGCCGATTCCTACGCGATCCAGGTCGTGTCCAGCGCCATAGCCGAACACGGAATACAGGCCGTGGAGTTCGAGGTGCGGAAAAGACAGATCGAGGCGATGACGAAGGTTGCAGATGGCACGAATACCCGTACCGTACTCCTGCCCGCCGAAATGCTGGAGACGTTCGGACGCGCGGCGGACCTGTTGAAGAAGAGGTAGGTTATGGACTGGCTGATGGAGCTGTTATCGGCGGTGAGTTTCCATCCCTATTTCTGGTTCATGGTCGCCTTCGCCCTTGCCGGTCTGCAATTGGTGACGGACGAGTTCTTCTTCGGCGGAGCCTGCATCGGAGCCTTCCTCACGGCCGTGACCCTGATGACGGTCGATCCTCAGATCGTGAAGGAACACGTCAATCTCAGCCTGCCTTACGTGCTTTGCGGCCTGGGTGGCTTGCTGGGGGCGATCCTGCTGCGCCGCGCGGCGCGCAAAAGCCAGGCCGGCCACGATATCAACGAAGAACCCTATGACGGCGATGCCGATTGACGCTGCGTCAGGGGCATATGGTCCCTGACCCTAAATCGGCACCCAACAGTGCATCGAATCCTGCTAATGACACTCCGAATCGCCGTATCGCAGGGAGCGACCCATGCCCGAATTCCGCAAGATTCTCATCGCGAACCGGGGCGAGATCGCCATCCGGGTCAGCCGTGCCGCCAACGAGTTGGGCAAGGCGACGGTCGCGGTCTATGCGGAAGAGGACAAGCTGGGCCTGCACCGCTTCAAGACCGACGAGGCCTATCGCATCGGCGAGGGGCTGGGGCCGGTCGAGGCCTATCTGGCCATCGACGAGATCATCCGGGTCGCGAAGGAGAGCGGCGCGGATGCCGTGCATCCCGGCTATGGCCTCCTGTCCGAGAACCCCGATTTCGTCGATGCCTGCCACGCCAACGGCATCGCCTTCATCGGCCCGAAGGCCGAGACGATGCGGATGCTCGGCGACAAGGCGAGCGCGCGGCGCGCCGCGATCGCCGCCGGGGTGCCGGTCGTGCCCGCCACCGAAGTGCTGCCCGACCCCGACGAACCCGGCGCGATGGACCGTATCCGCGCCATGGCCGAGGAGGTCGGCTATCCGCTGATGCTCAAGGCTAGCTGGGGCGGTGGCGGGCGTGGAATGCGCCCCATCCACGGGCCGGACGAGCTGGACGCCAAGGTCCGCGAAGGGCGGCGCGAGGCGGAAGCGGCCTTCGGCAATGGCGAGGGGTATCTGGAAAAACTGATCCTCAAGGCCCGCCACGTGGAGGTGCAGGTACTCGGGGACAAGCAGGGGACGCTGCTGCATCTCTACGAACGCGATTGCTCGGTCCAGCGCCGGAACCAGAAGGTCGTCGAACGCGCCCCCGCACCGTATCTCACGGAAGCCCAGCGCGCCGAGATCAACGAATTGGGCCTCAGTATCGCGCGCCATGCAAACTACGAATGTGCGGGGACGGTCGAGTTCCTGATGGATATGGACACCGACGCCTTCTACTTCATCGAGGTCAATCCCCGCGTGCAGGTCGAGCATACGGTGACGGAGGAAGTGACCGGCATCGACATCGTCCGGGCGCAAATCCTGATCGCCGAAGGCAAGACCATGGCCGAGGCGACGGGAGCCTCCGCGCAGGGCGACGTGCATCTGAACGGCCATGCGATCCAATGCCGGATCACCACCGAAGACCCGCTGAACAACTTCATCCCCGATTACGGGCGCATCACCGCCTATCGCGGGGCGACGGGGTTCGGCATCCGGCTCGATGGCGGCACGGCCTATTCGGGGGCGGTCATCACCCGGTACTACGACTCGCTGCTGGAGAAGGTGACGGCCTGGGCGCCGACCCCCGACGCCGCCATCGCCCGGATGGATCGGGCATTGCGGGAGTTCCGCATCCGGGGGGTCGCGACGAACATCGCCTTCGTCGAGAACCTGCTCAAACACCCGAGTTTCCTCGACGATACCTATCACACGAAATTCATCGACGAGACGCCCGCCCTCTTCGAGTTCGAGCGACGGCGCGACCGGGCCACGCGCCTGCTCACCTTCATCGGCGACATCACCGTCAACGGCAACCCGGAGGCGGCAGGCAGGCCCCGCCCCCCCGCCGATGTGCGTACGCCCAAAGCCCCCCGCGCATCGGGTGCGCCCGACGGCCTGAAACAGATGCTCGATGCGCAGGGGCCGAAGGCGGTAGCCGATTGGATGCTGGCACAGGACCGCCTGCTGCTGACCGACACCACCATGCGCGATGCGCACCAGTCCCTGCTCGCGACCCGGATGCGGAGCATCGACATGCTGCGCGTGGCTCCGGCCTATGCCTCGACCCTGCCGAACCTCTTCTCGATGGAATGTTGGGGCGGGGCGACCTTCGACGTGGCCTATCGCTTCTTGCAGGAATGTCCGTGGCAACGCCTGCGCGAGATGCGCCGCGACATGCCGAACCTGCTCACCCAGATGCTCGTGCGCTCGTCCAACGGGGTCGGCTACACGAACCTGCCCGACAACGTCGTGCAGCTCTTCATCCGGAAATCGGCCGATGTCGGGATGGACGTCTTCCGGGTCTTCGATCCGCTCAACTGGGTCGAGAACATGCGCGTCGCCTGTGATGCGGTGCTGGAGACGGGGCGCATCCTGGAGGCCTCGTTCTGCTATACGGGCGATATCCACGACCCCGACAGGGCGAAATATTCCCTGCAATACTATGTCGGAATCGCCAGGGAACTGGAGGCGCTCGGCGCACATGTGCTGTGCATCAAGGACATGGCCGGGCTGGTCAAACCCGCCGCCGCGACGGCGCTGGTCAAGGCGCTGAAGGACGAGATCACCATCCCGATCCACTTCCATACGCACAACACGTCCGGGATAACCGCCGCCTCGATCCTCGCCGCGAGCGATGCCGGGGTCGATGCGGCGGATGCGGCGATGGATGCGTTCTCGGGCCTCACCTCGCAGCCCTGCATGGGGTCGCTGGTCGAAGCCCTGCGGCATCAGCCGCGCGATACCGGCCTCGATATCGCGGCCATCCGCGAGATCAGCGATTACTGGGAAGGCGTGCGCCGCCTCTATGCCGGGTTCGAGTCCGACATGCGCCACGCGACCTCGGAGGTCTATCTGCACGAGATGCCCGGCGGACAGGTCACGAACCTGCGGGCGCAGGCGCGCTCCATGGGGCTGGAGGATCGCTGGCACGATGTCGCCCAGACCTATGCGGACGTCAACGCGATGTTCGGCGATATCATCAAGGTGACGCCGACCTCGAAGGTGGTCGGGGACATGGCGCTGTCGATGGTGTCCGCCGGCCTGACCCGCGCGCAGGTGGAAAGCCCGGATGTGGACGTGTCCTTCCCCGATTCCGTGGTCGGCCTGATGCGCGGCGATCTGGGCCAGCCTCCGGGCGGCTTTCCGGCGGGGATACAGGCGAAGGTCTTGAAGGGCGAGGCACCGATCACCGCCCGTCCCGGCTCGCTGATGGACCCCATCGATCTGGAGGCCGCGCGCAGCGAGGTAGAGACCAAGGTCGACGGAACGGTCGATGACGAGGATCTGGCCTCGTACCTGATGTATCCCAAGGTCTATCTCGATTACATGATGCGCCGCCGCGACTATGGCCCCGTGCGGGTGCTGCCGACCCCGACCTTCCTCTATGGCATGGAACCGGGCGAGGAAATCTCGGTCGAACTCGAACCCGGCAAGACGCTCTCTGTAACTCTCCAGACGACCTCGGAAACCAATGCCGAGGGCGAGGTGAAGCTGTTCTTCGAGCTGAACGGCCAGCCCCGCGTCATCCGCGTACCCGACCGTAATGCGGCGGCGAGCGCCGGGCGCGCCGAGAAGGCCGACACCACGAACGACACCCATGTCGCGGCCCCCATGCCCGGCTCGGTCGTCTCGGTCGCGGTGAAGGAGGGGCAAGTTGTGAAAGCGGGCGACCTGCTGCTGTCGCTGGAGGCGATGAAGATGGAAACCGCGATCCACGCCGAGCGCGACGGCGAGATCGGGCGGATCGTTGCAGGGCCGGGAACGCAGGTCGACGCGAAGGATTTGCTGATCGTGTTTGCGGGATGACGACTGATGCCGCTCGCGCCCTGCGGGCACCCCCACCCCAGCCCTCCGTTGCGCGGCGCCCCACACATGCGGGGAGGGAGCCGAATTTTGCCGGCTTCGACACTTGCGCCTCCCTCCCCGTTCTTACGGGGAGGGACCGAGGGTGGGGCGCGGTATCAGTCGCACTCAATGGCCTTTGGTATTTTGCAGGGTGACGGAAATGAGCGACGAAATTATCTTCGAGGAAGCGGATGGCTGGGGAATCGTGACCCTCGATGCGCCGCAACGCCTCAATGCGCTGTCCCACGAGATGTGCCGCCTATTGGGCGAACGGCTGGTGCAGTGGCGCGCCGATACCGAGGTGCGGGGCGTGCTGGTCAAGGCCGCAGGCGAACGGGCCTTCTGTGCCGGGGGGGATATCCGGGCGCTCTACGGCGCGCGTCTGGCGGGGGACACGGTCGGGCCGATGCGGTTCTTCGGCGACGAGTACCTGACCAACTGGCGCGTGGCGCGGTTTCCCAAACCCTATGTCTCGCTGATCGACGGCGCGGTGATGGGCGGCGGGGTCGGGATTTCGGTCCATGGCCGCTATCGCGTGGCGACCGAGAAGGCGCTGTTCGCGATGCCCGAATGCGGGATCGGCCTCTACCCGGATGTGGGCGCGACCCACGTTCTGCCGCGTCTGAGCGGGTCGGCGGGGGTCTGGATGGGCCTGACCGGCGCGCGGCTGGGGCAAGGGGATATGCTGGGTCTGGGCCTCGCGACGCATACGGTGGCTTCGGATGCGCTCGGAAATGTCGAGGCACGGCTGCGCGCGGTGGATTGGCGCGATGGGGCGTGGGAGGCCGTGGAGGCCGCGCTCGACTCCGTGCATGAGGTGCCGTCCATGGCGGCCCCGGCCATCGAGGCACGGCACGAAATCCACTCGCTGTTCGACAAGGGCAGCGTGGAGGAGATCGTGGCCGCCCTGGAAGCCAATGGCGGCGACTGGGCGGGCGAGCAACTGGCCGCGATCCGCCGGGGTGCGCCGCTGTCGCTGAAGGTCACGCACCGGGCGCTGGCGCTGGGCGAGCGGCTCGACATCACCCATGCGCTGCGGATGGAATACGGGCTGACCCGGCGTTTCGTGGAGACGGGCGCGTTCCTCGAAGGCGTACGCGCGCAGATCATCGACAAGGACCGCAGCCCCCGCTGGCCGCACCCGACGCTGGAAAGCGTGACGGCGGCGGAAGTATCGGCGATGTTCGAACCTGCGGACGATACGCCGGAATTCGGATGGGGGGAGTGATGCATGTTCTCATCGAAGTACGCATCCCCGGATGCGCTGCAACATGGAATGTTGCTGCGCTGGTCCGGGGTCGGTCTCCGCATCAACCGACCCCGGACCAGCAAAGCGGCACTCCGCGCCGCATTGCATCCGGGGCAGCGCTGCCTTCATTCGGAGTAAAGCCATGAGCATCGTACTACGCCACGAGGACGGCGCGGCCGTCACCCTGACGCTGAACCATCCGGGGCAGTACAACGTATTGTCCGAAGCCATGCTGGGCGCGCTGGAGACCGAGATCGCGGAGATCGGCGGGCGCACGGATCTGAAGGTTCTGGTGATCGCCGCCGAAGGCAAGGCGTTCTGCGCGGGGCATAACCTCAAGGAAATGCGCGCGACGCCGGAGCGGGAGTATTACGAAACCCTCTTCGCCCGCTGCTCGCGCTTCATGCAGAGCCTCGTTGCCCTGCCGATCCCGGTGATCGCACGGGTGCAGGGTCTGGCGACCGCCGCCGGATGCCAGCTCGTCGCCACCTGCGACATGGCCGTGGCCTCCGAGGACGCGCGCTTCGCGGTATCCGGGGTCAATCTCGGCCTCTTCTGCTCCACCCCCTCCGTGGCCCTCAGCCGCGCCGTGAACCCCAAGCGCGCCTTCGAGATGCTGACCACGGGCGAGTTCATCGACGCCGCCACGGCACAGGACTGGGGCCTCGTCAACCGCGCCGTCCCCGCCGACGCCCTCGACGCCGAGATCACCCGCCTGACCACCAGCATCACCCGCAAAAGCCCGGTCCCGCTCAAGATGGGCAAAGCCCTCTTCTACCGCCAGATCGGCCAATCCCTCTCCGCCGCCTACCAGGACGCCAGCACCACCATGGCCGCCAACATGATGACGGCGGATGCGGTGGAAGGGATCGACGCCTTCATCGAAAAGCGGGACCCGGAGTGGGAGGGAAAGTAGCTCCCGTCTCAACTGATATGCTCCACAGCGCATAAAGTCTGTTTATGGTCGATGGCGCATATTGCAATAATATGCGTTCAATCGCATATTACTCCCATGAACCAGTTGGCCAGAGCGCCGAAGCAGATCGGCACCGTCATACGACGAGCTCGCAAACAGCGTGGCTGGACCCAGTCGCACCTCGCCGAACGGTCGGGACTGCGGCAGGAAACGATCTCCCTCATCGAAACCGGGGAGAAGTCGGCAAAGCTGCAATCCATCCTCTCCCTCCTCGCCGCACTCGATCTGGAATTTCGGATTTGCGAGCGTACGAAAGGGCATGAAGCAGATATCGAGGCGCTGCTCTGATGGGTCGGCGCGCCGCCCATCCGCCTTTACGGGTCTATCAGAACGACCGCCGCGTCGGTACGCTTACCCGCGACACCGGCGGTGCAATCGGGTTCGTGTACCATGAGGACTGGCTAAGTCGGGACCATGCGATCCCGGTCTCGCTCTCGCTGCCCCTGCGCGAGACGGCCTATCGCGGCGACCCGGTCCTCGCCGTCTTCGAGAACCTGCTGCCAGATTCGGATATTCTGAAACGACGCATCGCTGAAGAGGTCGGGGCAAGCGGAACCGACGCTTACAGCCTGCTTTCGATGATCGGTCGCGATTGCGTCGGTGCATTGCAATTCATGGCTGGCGATGAAAACCCACCTTCCAGCACAGGAACTCTCGACGGCGAAGAAATCGATGACGACGCCATCGCGAATTTGCTCAAGAATCTCGGAGGAGCGCCGCTCGGGTTACACCGAAACGATCCGTTCAGGATTTCCGTGGCGGGTGCTCAGCAAAAGACCGCCCTTCTGTATCTTGGCGGTAGATGGAAAAAGCCCCATGGCACGACACCGACGACGCATCTGCTGAAGACGCAGATCGGAACCTTACCCGGCGGCATCGACCTTTCCGACAGTGTCGAAAACGAATTCTATTGCCTGAAACTCGTCGAGGCGTTCGGTCTGCCGGTAGCCAAGGCGACGATCGAAACCTTCGGTGACACCAAGGCGCTGTCGATCGAACGCTTCGATCGCCATTGGACCGAAGATGGCCGCCTGCTGCGCCTGCCGCAGGAAGATTGCTGTCAGGCACTCTCGGTGCGGCCCACGCGCAAATATCAGAGCGACGGAGGGCCAAGTTCCGAGGCTATTCTCGACCTTCTCCGAGGCAGCGACACTCCTCTCGAAGACCGGGAAATCTTCTTCAAGGCGCAGATCGTCTTCTGGCTGATCGGAGCGACGGACGGCCATGCCAAGAATTTCAGCCTGTTTCTGGGGCCGGGAGGCAGCTACCGGATGACGCCGCTCTACGATATCCTTACGGCACAGCCTGCTTTCGACACCGGACAGATCGGACGGCAGCAAATGAAACTCGCCATGTCAGTCGGGGATCGGAACCACTATCGTTTCGACAAGATTCTCGGGCGTCATTTCATACAGACCGCCACCGGTGCCGGTCTCTCGAAAAAACGGGCCATGGCGGCACTGGAAGAGATCGCCGACCGCGCGACCGGGGCGCTCGATGCCGTAGAGGCGAACCTGAGCCCGGATTTCTCCACTGCAATCGCAGAGAGCGTGCGATCTGCGGTCGATTTCCGTTTAGGCAGATTGGCCATGACGGCAAATTAACGGGATCAGGATCAGGTTTCGCGTGGTGCCCGCACCATTTCCGCCACCCTCACCGGAGCCGTCCCCCCATAACTGACCCGCGAGCGAACCGAAGCTTCCACGGTCAGCACATCGTACACGGCTTCGGTAATACGCCCCTCCACCGATTGCATATCTTCCAGTGACAAATCGGCCAGATCGCAGCCCTTATCCTCCGCCATCTTCACCAGTGAGCCGGTGACGTGGTGGGCATTGCGGAAGGGCATTCCCAGCTCGCGCACCAGCCAGTCAGCCAGATCCGTGGCGGTGGAGAAACCGGAGGCAGCGGCTTCCCGCAGACGCGCCCCATTGGGCTGCATGTCGGCGACCATGCCGGTCATGGCGGCCAGCGCGAGAGCCAGCGCATCGGCGGCGTCGAAGACGGGTTCCTTGTCTTCCTGCATGTCCTTGGAATAGGCGAGCGGCAGGCCCTTCATCACGGTCATCAGGCTGACCAGCGACCCCAGTATCCGCCCCACCTTGGCGCGGGTGAGTTCGGCGGCGTCGGGGTTCTTCTTCTGCGGCATGATCGAGGAGCCGGTGGTGAACTTGTCCGACAGGGTGATGAAATCGAACTGAGCCGAGGACCAGATCACGATTTCCTCGGACAGGCGCGAGAGATGCGTGGCGCAGATCGAGGCGCTCGACAGAAACTCCAGGGCAAAATCGCGGGCCGACACAGAATCGATGCTGTTCGCCGTGGGCCGCGCGAAGCCCAGCGCCTTGGCGGTCATGTCCCGGTCGATGGGAAAGCCGGTCCCGGCCAGCGCCGCCGCCCCGAGCGGGCATTCATCCATCCGCTCGCGGGCATCGGCAAAGCGCGAGCGGTCGCGGCGGAACATCTCGACATAGGCCATCATGTGATGACCCCAGGTCACGGGCTGGGCGACCTGCAGATGCGTGAAGCCGGGCATGACCGTCTCGACCCCCGCTTCGGCCTGCGCCAGCAGCGCGTCGATCAATCGCCCGAGCGCCGCCTCGGCCTCCGCGCATTGCTCCTTGACCCACAGCCGGAAATCCAGCGCCACCTGATCGTTGCGCGAGCGTGCGGTGTGGAGCCGCCCCGCCGCATCCCCGATCTTTTCGCGCAGGCGCGATTCGACGTTCATGTGGATGTCTTCGAGGTCGCGGCGGAAGGTGAATTCCCCGCGTTCGATCTCGCCGCCGATCTCCTCAAGCCCTTGTGATATGGCGCGATGATCCGCGTCCGAGATGATCCCGACCGCCGCCAGCATCGCCGCATGGGCCTGAGAGCCCCGGATATCCTGCGTCGCCAGCCGCCGGTCGAAACCGATGGAAGCGTTGATCTCCTCCATGATCGCATCGGGTCGGTCCGCAAACCGGCCACCCCACATTGAATTCGCCGCATTCGAGGCTTTATCGTCGGTCATGGTGAAGTCCTTCGCATGAAAGAGGCCCCGACATGCACGCCCTGACCGGAACGCTCGCCGCAGCAACGATGCTCCTATACGGCGGGGTGGCCCTTGCCGACAATCCCTCGCCGTCGATGCTGGACGAGAGCGAGCGCGCGACGGCGCTGGACCTCATCCCCGAGGATATGGGCGGCTTCGTGCTGCATGACGAACCGCGCCCCTTCCGGGACAAGACCTTCCTCGACCCCGAGGAGAAGGACGTCGATCTCTCGGCCTTCGACGGCACCCTCAGCGTCGTGAACTTCTGGGCGACCTGGTGCACGCCCTGCCGCAGGGAACTGCCCTATTTCGATGATCTGAAGGCCGATCTGGCGGAGGACGGCGTGCGGGTCGTGACCATCTCGCTCGACAAGGGCGGGCGCAACAAGGCGGCGGGATATCTGGAAGGCAAGGGTCTCGATCTGCCTGCCTATTCCGACCCCAAGGCCAACCTGTCGCGGCAGATGGGCATCCTCGGGTTGCCCGTGACGGCGATCCTCGGGCCGGACGGGCGCGAGATCGGGCGGCTGACGGGTGATGCGAAATGGAATTCGCCGGAGGCAAAGGACTGGCTGCGGCACTTGGCATCGGCGACCGACGCGGCGGCCGCGACCCCCGCACCGAGCGAGCCGGAAGCAAGGCCGGGGTTGCTGGGCGGCGTCATGGACAAGCTGCGCTCCTGGTGGCGGCCCGCATCGTGAAACCCGCCTTGCGCCTTCGGGACCGGGACGTCATGGTCGCGGAACCATCCATGAAGGGCCGGTGCCATGAACGTCCATAATCCCAATTCCCTCGACGCCATCGACAAGGCGACGCTGCTGCATCCCTATACCGATCTCGACGCCCATGCCGGGAAAGGCCCGCATATCATCGAGCGGGCCGAGGGCATCCGGCTCTACGACTCCGACGGGCGCAGCTTCATCGACGGGGTCGCGGGGCTGTGGTGCACGGGCCTGGGCTTCGGCGAGGACCGGCTTGTGAAGGTGGCCGCCGAGGCCATGAAGACGCTGTCCTTCAGCCATGTCTTTTCCCACCGCTCGCACCCCACGGCCATCGAACTGGCCGAGACGCTGACGCGGATGGCTCCGGACGGCATTACCCGCGCCTTCTTCGTCAATTCGGGGTCGGAGGCGGTGGAGGCCGCGATCCAGATCGTCTGGAACTACAACAATGCGCTGGGGCGGCCACGGAAGAAAAAGATCATCGGGCGTGACCGGGGATATCACGGTACCACCATCGCCGCCGGATCGCTGACCGCCCTGCCCTACAAGCAGAACGATTTCGACCTGCCGGTAAACGACCGTTTCCTGCGCGTCACCTGCCCGCATCATTATCGCTATGCCGAAGCAGGAGAATCCGAGGAAGAGTTCGGCGCGAGGCTGGCGCAGGAAGTCGAGAACGTGATCGTCGCCCACGGGGCCGATACCATCGCCGCCTTCATCGGAGAGCCGGTCATGGCCGCAGGCGGGATCATTCCGCCGCCCGAGAATTACTGGCCGGCGGTGGCGGAAATCTGCCGCAGATACGACGTGCTGCTGATCTGCGACGAGGTGGTGAACGGGTTCTGCCGCACGGGCAATTTCTGGGGGTCGGATACGGTGGGCGTACGGCCCGACATGATGACCTGTGCCAAGCAGCTTTCCTCGGCCTATCTGCCCATCGGCGCGACGCTGATGAGCGAGGCGATCTACGAGGTGATCGCGGCACACAGCCCGAAGAACGGCGTGTTCGGCGTGGGCATGACCTATGGCGGGCATCCCGTCTGCACGGCGGTCGCGCTGGAGACTCTGCGCATCTACGAAGAGCGCGACATGCTCGGCCATGTGCGCGCGGTCGCCCCGCATTTCGCCAGGCGGCTGGCAAGCCTCGGCGAGCATCCGATGGTCGGACAGGCGCGCGGGGCCGGATTGCTCGGGGCCATCGAACTGGTCGCGGACAAGGAAACGAAGGAACCGTTCCCGCCCGCCGCCAGGGCTGCGCCGACGCTCTACGATCACGTCGCCGAGCAAGGCGTGTTCTGCCGCGCGCTGCCGGGGGATGCCCTTGGCATCTGCCCGCCGATGATCGTCACGGAGGACGAGATCGACGAGATTTTCGACGCCATCGAAAAGGGGCTGGACTCGGCCCATGCGGCCCTGACCGCCTGAACGATACAATAACCGGAGAAACCACGATGACCCGCATCACCCGTCTGCTCGCCCTGACCACGGCCCTCGTCGCCGCACCGCTGGCCGCACAGGCCGCCAGTTGGACGCTCTCGAACGAAGGGTCCGCGCTTCACTATGGCTCGATCAAGAAAGACAAGGTCGGAGAGATCAATTCCTTCGGCAAGCTGTCCGGCTCCGTCGGCGACGACGGCACGGTGACGGTCGAAATCGATCTCGCGTCGGTCGAGACCTATATCGATATCCGCAACGAGCGGATGGTCGAGCATGTGTTCGGCAAGGACAACCCGACCGCCACGATCACCGCACAGGTCGATGCGGATGCCCTCGACGAGCTTGCACCCGGCGAAATGTCGGTGGTGGATGTGGACGGTACGCTGACCTTTGCAGGCAAGGAGGTGCCCATCGAGACGGCGATGGTCGTCACGCGCCTCGGCGACGGGCGCGCGATGGTGACGACGGACGGCATGATCATGCTGACGATGGAGGAACTCGGCCTCGACGGCGGCATCGACAAGCTGATGGAACTCGCCAAGCTGCCCGGTATCACCCGCGTCGCGCCCGTGACCATGCGGTTGGTCTTCGACAGGGACGCAGGCGATTCCGCCGCGAAGAGCGCGGAGAAGGTTGCAGCGGCGGCGATGGTGCAAAAGGACGAACCCAAGGAAGAGAAGGTCGCTGCGCTCTCCGGCGGCGATGCCAAGGCCGGCAAGAAGGTCTTCCGCAAATGCAAGGCGTGTCATGTCGTCGATGCCGAGAAGAACAAGGTCGGGCCGCATCTGGTGGGCATCATGGGGCGCGCTTCGGGCAGCGTGGAGGGCTTCAAGTATTCCAAGGCGATGGCCGGGGCAGACCTGACGTGGAACGCGGAGACCCTGGCCGGATATCTCGCCAATCCGAAGAAATACATGCCCGGCAACAAGATGGCCTTCGGCGGCCTGCGCAAGGAAGACCAGATCGCGGACGTGATCGCCTATCTGGCGCAAGAAAGTAAGTGAGAGCGGCAGTATGATCACTCTCTCCCGCTGCAATGATCGACATCGCCTGCGCCCTGCGGGCGCACCCCACCCCCGACCCCTCTCCGTAAACGGGGAGGGGAGCGAAATCGGCGAAGCCAGTACAATGGGACTCCCTCCCCGTTTACGGGGAGGGCAGGGGTGGGGCGCGCCGAAGGCGCGAGCGAACAGGACAGGACGATGACCAACCCCACGGCAAATGCGTCGGGCAAGACCGAACTCGGCAAGAAGACCGCCGCCGCCATGGCCCTTGGTCATGTGCAGGGCGGGATGGCGCTGGGGCTGGGGTCCGGCTCGACCGCCGACTGGTTCGTGCGGTTGCTGGGCGAGCGGATGGCGCAGGAAAACCTCGACATCACCTGCGCCGCGACCTCGAAGCGGACGGAAACACTGGCGCTGGAATGCGGCATCCCCTTGCGCCCGCTGGATGATTTCGACCGGCTCGACCTGACCGTGGACGGGGCGGACGAGATCGACCCGAGGCTCGATCTCATCAAGGGCGGGGGCGGGTGCCACCTGATCGAGAAGATCGTCGCCGCCGCCTCCGATACCCTCGTCATCATCGCGGACGAGAGCAAGCTGGTCCCGGTGCTGGGGGCCTTTCCCCTGCCGGTCGAGATCGCGACGCTGGGCTGGCGCACCACGATGCGGCGGCTGGGCGAGGCGCTGGAAGATGTGCCGCTCGCCCGCCGGGGGGGTGACGATCCGGTGCTGACCGACGAGGGCAACTTCATCGTCGATTGCCGCATGGGCCGCATCGCGGATGCCCATGCCCTCGCCGCCACCCTCGACGCCATCCCCGGCGTGGTGGAGCACGGCCTGTTCCTCGGCATGGCCTCCCGCGCGCTGATCGGGTCGGCGGACGGCACCGCCCGCGAAGTCTTGCGCGCCTGATACCGGAACGGGTTTCGTGCTGTCATACTCCGCGCAGGCGAAGTATGCAGTACCGCGAAATCCGATCGGCGATGCCGGACCGGATCATCTGCCGTCGCGGATGATGGCGGGATCGGAAACCGGCTTCCTTCGATGCAACATCAGCGAAAGACCCTGCCATGACCGAATTCGACTACGACCTCTTCGTCATCGGTGCGGGTTCGGGCGGGGTACGGGCCGCACGGGTCTCGGCGGGCACGGGCGCGAAGGTCGCCATCGCCGAGGAGAGCCGCTACGGCGGCACCTGCGTCATCCGGGGCTGCGTCCCCAAGAAACTGATGGTCTATGCGTCGGCCTATTCCGAGATGTTCGAGGATGCGCGGGGCTATGGCTGGACCGTGCCGGAACCCAGCTTCGACTGGAGCGCGATGAAGACGGCCCGCGATGCGGAGATCGACCGGCTGGAGGGCATCTACCGCAGGATGCTCGACGGGTCCGGCGTCACGATGATCGACAGCCGCGCGCGTCTGGTGGACGGGCATACGGTCGAACTGGCGAACGGCAGACAGGTCAGCGCGAAGACCATCCTGATCGCGACGGGAGGGCGGCCCGCCCTGCCCTCCTTCGAGGGGGTGGACCATGCCATCGTGTCGGACGACATCTTCGATATCGAGACGCAGCCCGAGAGCATCCTCTGCGTCGGAGGCGGGTATATCTCGCTGGAGTTCGCCTGCGTCTTCCATGGTCTGGGCACGAAGGTCACGGTGTCGAACCGCTCGACCCTGCTGCGCGGCTATGACGGGGATGTGCGCGCGCATCTGATCGAGGCGCTAGAGCATAAGGGCATCGACGTGCGGCTCGGCATCAATCCCGTGAAAATCGAGGAATCGGAGGGGCGCAAGCTTGTCACCTTCGACGATGGCGGCACGCTGACGGTCGATACCGTGCTGGCGGCGACGGGGCGCAGGCCGAATACGGATGACCTCGGGCTGGAGGAAGCCGGGATCGCGACGGGCAAGGGCGGGGCCATCGAGGTCGATGCGTATTCGCGGACCAACGTCCCTTCGGTCTATGCCATCGGCGACGTGACCGACCGGGTGCAGCTGACCCCCGTGGCCATCCGCGAGGGGATGGCGTTCGTGGAGACGGTGTTCAACGACAATCCGACCAGCCCCGACCACGAGCTGATCGCCACCGCCGTCTTCACGCAGCCCGAAATCGGCATCATCGGCATGACCGAGGAAGACGCGCGCGAAAGCCACGACGTCGCAATCTACCGCAGCACCTTCCGCGCGATGATCCACACGCTGCCGGGGCGCGAGGAAAAGACGCTGATGAAGATCGTCGTGGACAAGGTCAGCGACAAGGTTCTCGGGGTCCATATCGTCGGCCATCACGCAGGCGAAATGATCCAATGCGCCGCCATCGCCGTGAAGATGGACGCGACCAAAGCCGATTTCGACCGGACCATGGCCGTGCACCCGACGAGCGCGGAAGAACTGGTCACGATGCGCGAGCCGGTCGCGGAGGGGTGAGCGGGTGGTTCTCTGGTCCCACCCGTTGCGCGCCTGCAAGATCGAACGCGGCTTCGCCACGCCCCATTCCAGCCCTCCCCGTGAAGAACGGGGAGGGAGTTCCAACGTACTGACTTCGCCGATTTCTCCCCCCTCCTCGCTTGCGGGGAGGGGTCGGGGGTGGGGCCGCGCCAAGCGCGGGGCGCATGGATGGCCCTTTCCATGACCCCCCTGCGCCTGTCCATCGTGGTGACGGTCGCCTCGGCGGCGTCGATGGCGCTGGAGATCGTCGCGAGCCGGATGATCGCGCCCTATGTGGGCATGTCGCTCTATACGTGGACCGCCGTGATCGCGGTGGTGCTGGCCGGGTTGGCGCTGGGGCATTGGGTCGGCGGGATGCTGGCAGGGCGCAGGCGCGCGCTGTTCGCCGTGCTGGCCGCCGGGGCGGTGACGGCATTCGCGACGCAGTTCCTGTTGCGCGGGCTGGCCGGGGGCGTGCTGGGCGCGTTCGACCCGGTATCGGGGGTCGTGGTGCTGACCACGCTGGTATTCTTCTTGCCGAGCCTCTTCGCCGGGGCGGTGGGGCCGATGGCGACTTTTCTGGCGCTGGAAAGCTGTGCCCAAGGACAGCAG
>ENA-ORXU01001452-ORXU01001452.1-marine-metagenome-genome-assembly--contig:-NODE-1452-length-19377-cov-17.786373_pt1 | contig 19377 bp, 19 predicted proteins | sample MGYA00237869_ERZ511484 | MGnify/ENA metagenome assembly ERZ511484
CCATGATCCCGCCGCGCCCCAGCGCCATCGCTTCGGAGCCGGCCCACTCGCGTCGGCCGCGCTCGTCGAGCGCGGGCCAAAGCGCTGGTACTGTTGTCGGAGCTGCTCTTCGGTCTTCGGTGTCATGAAGAGCGAGATGGGGGCGCCTCCCGTCAGATCAAACTATTCGGGCGAGAGCCCTAACGCGGTGGCGGAGAGCTTCTTCGCGACGCTGAAGAAGGAGCTGGTGCACCGCGAGCGGTACGCGACGAGGGGGGAGGCGGAGGCGTCGATCTTCGAATACATCGAGGTCTTCTATAACCGCCAGCGCAAGCACTCGACGCTGGGCTACACTAGCCCGGTCGACTATCGGATCAACAATACAGCTCTGGCGACGCCAGAGTAATCCGGTGTCCACTTTTTCGGGGGAAGACCACCCATCACCACTGCCGAGCTCGGACGGCCGAGAAGGGCCGAGAAGGGCCGACCTCCGTCGCCAACGCCAACCCGCAGGAGCCGATTCGTGAACACCGATCGCTTTACGCCGTCCGCAGAGTCTGTCTTCGACGCGTTGCACGACGCACTCGGATCTGGCGTGGTGCAACGCGTCGAGGACGTCGGGACTCGTGCCTGGTCCGACGCCAGCGGCTCGCCTTGCGTCGAACCATCGCTACTCCTGCGTCCAGGCTCCACGAGCGAGCTGGCCACCGCGATGCGCATCTGCCATGAATTCCATCAGCCGGTGTCCGTCCAGGGCGGGCTGACCGGTCTTTCCGGCGGCGCGTGTCCCGGGCGAGGCGAACTGGCGGTGTCGCTGGAGCGTATGCGCGGCATCGAGTCGATCGACCCGGTGGCGGCCACCATGACGGTGCTTGCCGGCACCCCGCTCGAGCAAGTGCAGCGTGCTGCGGACGAGGCCGGCCTGCTTTTCCCGCTCGATCTCGGCGCTAGGGGCACCTGCTCGATCGGCGGCAACCTCGCCACCAACGCTGGGGGCAATCGTGTGATCCGGTACGGCATGATGCGCGACCAGACGCTTGACGTCGAAGCGGTTCTGGCGGACGGCACGATCGTCGGCGGACTGCGTCCCATGATGAAGAACAACACCGGCTACGATCTCAAGCATCTGCTGATCGGCAGCGAGGGAACGCTTGCCATCATCACGCGCGCCGTACTGCGTCTGCGCCCGAAGCCGCGTGCGATCTCCACCGCCTTCTGCGGTTTGAGAGACTACACGTCGGTCGCCGCGCTGCTTTCGAAGGCTCAAGCGGCACTGCCCGCCGGAGTGTCCGCATTCGAGGTCATGTGGCCCTCGTTCTACGACTTCTACACGAGTCGTTTGCACGAATTGCGTCGTCCCCTGACCGGCGACCACGGCTTCTACGTTCTTCTCGAGAGCATGGGCGCGGACCCCGAGCTCGAGACCGATGTCTTCGAGAGCTTTCTCGCCTCGATGTTCGAGGACGGCATCGTCGAGGATGCAGCGCTTGCCGGCTCGCACAAGGACGCGCTGGACTTCTGGGCAATCCGCGACGCGGTCAGCGAGAACGGGCGCCTGCTGCCCGACCATGTGGCGTTCGACATCAGTTTCGCCGCACCGGCGATTTTCGATGCTGCGCGGCGCTGCGAGGCCAGTCTCAGGCAGCGATGGCCCGACGCGACCGTCCTCGTGTACGGGCATGTCGGGGACGGCAACATCCACGTCGTCGTTCAGGAGCCGTCGTGGCCGGCGAGCGAGGCGCACGAGGCCCAGGAGCTCGTCTACTCCATCGTCGGCGACATGCACGGCTCGGTGTCCGCCGAGCATGGCATCGGGATGAAGCGACGGCACGTGCTGGGCCTCACCCGCACGCCCGCGGAGATCGCCTGCATGCGCGCTATCAAGGGTGCGCTCGATCCGCGGGGTCTGCTCAATCCCGGACGGGTGCTCGGCTGAAGGGATATCCGCGACGACCGGCCCGTTCCTACCTCTTGCAGTATCACGTCCGGTCGGGCGGCCGACACTTCACGGCATGGTCATCGAGTGGCAGCCCGCGAGCGGTGTTTGCAAGTAGGCTTGGAAAGGGCCGCCCCGACCCGCGATCGATCTTGAACGGAAGGCTCGCATGAACGATGCAATAGAGAAACGACTTGAGGGAAAGACCGCCGCCATCACGGGCGCAGCCTCCGGCATCGGTTTCGAATGCGCTCGGGCACTGATCGCTGCGGGGGCGACCGTTGTGTTGATCGATCGGGACGAGGACCGTCTCGAGGCGGCGTGCGTGAAGCTGGGATCAGCGGCCATGCCGCTCGTGCTGGATCTGCTCGATACGTCCGCCGTTTCGGACATGCTGCCACGCATCCTCGAGAGAGTCGGAGGGCTGGACATCTTTCATGCCAATGCCGGTGCCTACGTCGGCGGCGACGTTCTGGAGGGTGACCCGGACGAATGGGACCACATGCTGAACCTTAACGTGCACGCCGCGTTTCGTTCGATCCACTCCGTACTACCCCATATGGTCCAGGCCGGCAGCGGCGACATCGTGGTCACAAGTTCGGTAGCGGGTGTCGTGCCGGTCGTCTGGGAGCCCGTCTACACCGCTTCGAAGTTTGCCGTGCAGGCGTTCGTCCACACCGTGCGCCGGCAGGTGAACCGTCACGGCGTACGCGTCGGGGCGGTACTGCCCGGACCGGTGGCCACCTCGTTGCTGGACGACTGGCCGAAAGCCAAACTTGACGACGCCCTTGCCAACGGAAAGGTAATGCAGCCTTCCGAGGTCGCGGAGGCCGTGCTGTTTATGCTTACCCGATCTCGCAGCGTCACGGTACGTGATCTGGTCCTGTTGCCGACGGCGGACGACCTGTAGCCGCCGGTATCGACCGTGCGGTTCGCGCGTCCGGCTGAAACGACCCTGCTTCCGAGCGCTCCCGGCGCCGTTTGTTCGAGGACGACGGGCCGGTGCTGTCCGATTTCATCGACAAGTCGCATCCTCTGGTGCGAATGACAGACCGGATGCGTTGGGAGAGCTTCGAGGATCGCTGGCGTTCTCTGTTCGGCGACTCCGGCGACCCGATGGCCAACCCCGGTCGGCACGTTGCCGGACTTCTGATGCTAAAGCACATGGAAGCGCTGTCGGACGAGCGGCTGTTAGCGCTCGCGTAAACCCGCGCTCATTCGCCGCTGCGGCGCGACGGGCGCGATCGTCGCGGCGCGCGCCGCGTGCCGTCCTCGCTCAGAACGACAGGTCGTCCTCCAACCCGAGCCGCAGCTGACGCTCGTCCCGTGCCTCCCACGGGAAGTCCTCCTCGCCGGCCGGGTACCACGCCTCGGCCTCCGCCCGGTCGTGGGCGAGGATCTCCTCGTGGTAGCTCTCCCACAGCGCCTCGCGCAACTGGTCGAGGAAGTCGATCACCTCGGCCGCCTTCTTGCCCGTCCACCAGGTTCTGAGTCTCGTGCGCCGCGCATTCACGAGCTTGTCCTCGACGTGCCCCGCCCCTTCGCCCCCTTCGTCGTCGTCCCCGCCTGTTGTCGGTCGGTTTATACCGCGAGGCCTGTCCCGCCCGGATCCGCGCGCGTCAGGCCCGGTTGTTCCGGTCTGGGCCGGCGTCGAACCAGTGCGGGACAGCGCCGGGCGCGCTCCGGCGCCCGGGCTCCACGGCGCCTTCGTGAACCCGGGCGCGGCGGCGTCGCCGCGCCCGGCTTCCGCTCAGAACGGCGGCTCGTCGTCGAACGGCAGCTCCAGGTTCTCCTCGGTGCCGGCGCACGACGTCAGCACGAAGCCGCCGTGATCGGGACGCTGGAGCATCCGTTCGAGCAGCTCGTCCCCGTGACTCGCCCACAGCACGTCCGTCATCCGCGCGCAGAAGTCGTAGATCGCGAGCGCCTCCTCGATCGTCCAGTCGTCGAGCGCGGGCAACTCGCCCCGGCGCCGCTCGGTCACGAGCCGGACTCGGCGAGCGCCGAGGCCACGTGCTCGCTCGTGACGCTGCGCATCCCTGCGATCGCCGCCGCGGTGAGCGCGTAGTGCGCCAGGCGGTTGATCCGCCGCGGCAACGCCCGGCTCCCCTGGAAGATCGCCTCGACAGCCTGCGGCTCGAACAGCGGCAGCTCGCACGCCGCCCCGCGTAGGCGGTGGGCCAGGTACTCCGGCAGCTCCTCCCGGGCGAGCCCGCCGAGGTGGAAGCGCACCACGATCCGCTGCTCGAGCGACTCGTGCACCGCGAGCGACAGCCGGCGCCGGAGCTCGGTGTGTCCGACGAACAGCACGCAGAGCCGGTTCTCGGAGTCCATCTCGTAGTTGGTCAGCAGGCGTAGGTCCTCGAGTACCTCGGGGCGCAGGTGCTGCGCCTCGTCGACGATCAGCACCGGCTGCTGCCTGCCCGACACGAGCAGCTCCGTGACAGCATCGCGGATCTGGCGGAAGGCGCCGGCGCGGTTGCGCTCGATGGCCAGTCCCAGCGCCCAGCCGACGCTCTTGTACATGTCCATCACGTTGCCCGTGGACAGCGGCACGTACATCCGGGATCGATCCCGACGCGAAGACGGTCTCCGGCAACCATCGACCGGATCCGATCGGCTCCGCACCTTGCGCTCGACCGGTGGCAGTCACGAGAAGTGTTCCGGCGCTCGCCGGAGCGCGGCCCGGCGGCGCACACGTCGAGCGACTCGCCTTGCCGATCGCGCTGCCGGCGGGGGAGCACGAACTGGTCGTGCTCCCCGGTCCGCGACGGTGCCGTGCGCTCGTCGATGCCGCCGCTGGTCCCCGGGGCATCGGGCCGCGTCGCACGAGCGTGCTGCTCGGCGCGCAGATGCACCCGGTGGCGACCGCCTCGCTCGGCATCCTGCTCGTGGGCGCTCTGGCCGCGGTGACGACCCGACGGCGCTGATCGCGTCGGGTCGTCGAGGATCACGAGTCCGCCGTGCGGAGGCGCGGCCGGACGGTTCGCTCGTGTCGAGACCCTCTCGATGCCGTGCCGTCCTAGTGGGGCAGGCCTCAACGTCGCTGCAGGACGTCCAATCGGTAGAGCGGTTCGCGTCGCGCGAACAGGAGGTCGCCGATCCCGGAGCGCTCGAACCCGCCGATGAAGCGCGTCGCGGCGCCGTCCCCGTCGAGCGTCGAATCGTTCTCGCCGGTCCAGCAAACCGACACGACGTGTCCATTCGGCTCGAGCGACGCGACCACGTGCGGGACGAGCGTGTCGATCTCCTCGGGCTCCATGAAGTACAGCACCTCGGAGAGCACGACGAGATCGAACGCGCCATCGGGCCACTGCCTCGGTAGCTCGGCGACCTCGAACCGTAGTCCTGGCCTGTCACCGTGAACGCGCCGCGCCTCGGTGATCGCGACCGGGGAGACGTCGAGTCCGAGCACCTCGTCCGCGCGCGTGCGGAGCCGCCGCGACAGCTCCCCGATCGAGCACCCGACTTCGAGCGCACGGCGATAGCGCGGACGGGGCAGGGCGGCGAGGGTGGCGGCGTACTTGTCGCGCTCGTAGCCGGACGTGCGAAAGTCCCACGGATCGATGTTGGCGCAGTACAGCGCGTCGAAGCGCGCCGTGCGTGTCTCGTCGATCTCGCCGTCGGTGTCGCTCACCGATCGCGCTGCCGCAGGAACAGCTCGGCGTGCTCGACGAAGTGCGCCTGCATTCGGCTCGGCATCACGAAACCTGACGGGTCATCGTCGATCACCGACGTCATCTGCGTCACGTGGCAGGCGAGCGCGCGTGCCTTGAGCGCCTTCAGGACCGAGTCCGGCTCGAAGCGCACGAGGCCGTCCGCCGCCTCGGTTGCGTCGAACTCGACGAAACGACCCCACACCGGAAACCGCCACAGCGTCAGTGCGTGTCCCTCGGCCTGCGCGGCCGCCGTGAGCGCGTGCGCGAGCGCCGCGCAGGCGCGGTGATCAATGTGCGGATCTCCCTCCCACGTCGTCCATACACAAGCGGGCCGGTGTTGGAGCACCCGTGCGAGCAGTCGCTCGAGCAGCTCGTGACCGCTGGCGCCATCCGGTTCCGGCATGCCCTGGTCGGCACAACCGAGCCGTTCGTGCGTGACACGTCCGCCGCCGAGCACGGCGAGCGCGGCGGCTAGTTCCTCGGCGCGCCGGGCCGCGAGCCGCGCGCGTGGCCAGGACGTCGATCCCGGGTGAGAGCCGTCGCCCTCGGTCGCGGCGATCACGTGTACCGCATGACCGGCGGCGACGGCCGCGGCGAGCGCGGCGCCGCAGCCGAGCGTCTCGTCGTCCGGGTGCGGCGCGAGCACCAGCACGCCGCCGGCGGCGAGCGCGTCAACATCGATTGCCGGCGCCGTGCGGGCCGCGCGTAGCAGCGCTCCTTCGGCGAAGGGCGTCACGCGGGAACCGGTGTCCCGGCACCGCTCACCACAGCCGTCCGATCCCGCGTTTCCCGTCCGCGGCGATCGCCACGGCGGCGCGCGCGAGCTTCGCGTCCGGTGCCGCTTGGCGGAGGTACAGCCCGAGATCCCGTCGGCGGCGCTCGATCGGGTGACCGCGTGCGAACGCGGCCATGCCGAGCGCGCGCTCGACGATACCGAGGAGCGAGACGGCGCCGTCCTCGACGCTCTCGCGTGCGAGCAGGGCGAGCGTCACGGCCCGACGCGTCGCGTCCACGTCCCCCGGATCGCACGACTCGACCTCGAACGCCGCGCGCTCGACGAGCGCACGGGCACCGACCGCGAGCGCCGCAGCGCGCCCGATACGTGCGCTCTGGTGCGGGTCGTCGGCGCGCTCGCGGGCGACGAGCTCGGCGACCATCGCGTCGGCAAGTCCCTCCATCGCGCCGACGTGTGCAGCCACGTAGCGCCACGTTCCGCCCTCGAACCAGGGCTCGCGCTCGTAGACGCCCGGCCCACCGAGCACGCGCGAGCGCGGCAGCTCGATTCCGTCGAAGCAATACCGGCCCGAGCGCGTCGCGCACATGCCGCTCGCTCGCCAGTCCTCGGGATGTTGACGCGCCGCGTCGTCCACGTCGACGAGCAGCAGTCGCGAGGCGCTCGGTACGTCCGGGTCGGACACCGTGACCACAGCCCGATCGACCAGCCCGAGACCGGAGGCGAACACCTTCTCGCCCCCGAGCGTCCAGTGCGAGGCACCTCTCCTGACCACCGCGAGCGGACGGGCGCCGACAGCCCCCCAGACGCCGAGCAGGGAGCCGCCCGTGACGTCTTGGAACGTTTCTCGGATGAGCTCCGGGTGTCCATTCAACGCGACAAGCTTGACCGCGTTCAGGTGCCCCTCGAACAAACGGGCGAGGGCAAGGTCGCCGCGTCCAAGCGCGCGGAGCACGTCGCACGTGCGCCGCACGACATCGGGTTCGGCCGATGTGCCGAGCCCCGACCCACCGGTCGTGACCGGCAGCGCCGCGCGCAACCAGCCTTCCCGGCGGAGTGTCGCCACCCCGGGCTCGAGCCCGACCGCCTCGTCGACGTCGGGTGCACGGGGCACGGCGTCCGGTGGCGGCAAACCGATCTCGGGCTCCGCTCGCTCGATGGTGGCTTCTACGCGGGACAGGTCGACCACGGGGACTCCCTCCGTTTCGTTCGCTCGATCAGTTCGAGCAACACGGGCAGCTCGCGTCGCAGGTCGCTCGACCGCAGCGGCGAGGGCGAGCCAAGTGCGCGGCAACCGGCCAGCACGTCGGCGACTTCATCGATGGTGGCGAGGCGTTCAGCCACACAGGGCGAGACACTGTGGGCGAGCAGCAGGCGCTCCCGCCCGGAACGTCGGGACCAGAGCCTCCTCACCGACGCCGCGAGACGGGCGTCACGCTCGACCCGGTATGCCTCGCGGTACGCTTCATCGCACGGCGGATCCGGATCGAACAGCCGTTGACGAAGCGTGTCGGCCATCCCGCCTCGTGCCCGACCGCTGAGACGACACGAGACCGCGACGGAGATGTCGTCGGCGTAGCACACGTACTCGCCCCGTCCCCGCAGTCGCGCGGCCAACGCGCGATCCTCACCGCACGCCACGAAAGGTATTCCGCCCACCGCCTCGAGCGTCGCGCAGGTGAGCGCGAGACTGGCGCCGCTGCTTTCCCCGTGATGCGGCCAGCGGTTCCAGAAATCGGGATCGAGTCGGTTCTCGAGCTCCCGCATCGCCTCCTTGTAGCGCTCGGCCACATCGCCGCCGTCGGTCAGCGGATCGGGCAGACTTACCGCCTCACTCGGATCAAGATGAATCCCGCCGCAGACCAGTCGAGCACCATCGGCGAGATGAGCGAGGTTCCGCCTGACCCAATCGCGCGGGGGAGACGCGTCGGCGTCGGTCGTCAGGAGAGGCGTGTCCGGGGCAATGTCGACGGCGGCAAGCTCCAGTGCGAGCGCACGCGCCGCGCCGGCGTGCGCGGCATCGGTGTGAAAGCTCGCCTCGACGATCGTGACCGGATAGTCCCGATCGGTCGACCAGGCGGCCACCCGGTCGACCGTGGAGTCGGTGCTGCCGTTGACAAGCACGAGCAGCTCGATCGTCAGGCCGGACTCAACGATCGAGTCGAGACAGGCGTCGAGACAACGCGCGATGCGCGCTTCCTCGTCGCACGCCGGGATCGCGATCACCGCGTCACGTATCCCTACTGTCGTGCCGACCAGCGTGGCACGGCGTACACGGGTTGCCCACGGGGTGTGGGTAGTCACCGCACCCAGCCCCGCGCTAGTTAGCCTGACCGCCTCGACAGCTTCTGGATGGACAGCGGAGGCGGGCCGCAGCCAAACCGCACAGTCCGATTCGCCGCTGTTCTGCCCACGTTGCGCGAGACCGCTTTCTCGGTAGAGCATCGTTCGTATCGTTCCCATGCAGTCCGCCACACGCTACGCGAACGGTAACGCCGAGACGTGGTGTGACGCTGTTTCTACATACAGCCCATCCGGTCACCCCGGTGATTGGCAATTGGACAAAGAACGACCTGCGCCGCCCGAGCCCGATCGAGACGTCGAAGCCGTCCTGGCCATGTGGCGGCGGAGATCGAACTGGGCCTCAGAATGTCGACTCGATGTCGACCCGAGCGCACGGTTCGCGCTCAGTTCGCCTTGCCCAACGCGTCGGCTGTTCTCTCCATCCAGGCCCGGTGGCGGAGTTCGTCGGCATGAGCCTCGCGAGAGGTCGCGAGCGTCGCCTCACTCGCACACGTCGACTCGGACGCGCGTTGGTATGCGGTGACCGTGTCCTCCTCGTTCGTTCGCATCGCGTGCAGGATCGCTCGGTCTCCGGCGAGCTCGGCGAGCACGACCTTGCCGCTCGTCAGCACCGACTTCATCGAGCCGTCGGGCATCTTCAGTCCGAGCGACGCCGTGACCTCGCTGAGCGAGGCGACGTGACGTTCGTGATCGGCACGAAAATCTCGCATTTGCGCGACAAGCGTCGGGTCCTCGAGACGCCCGATCGCCGCGCCGTAGGCGGCGAGCGCATCGTGCTCGAGCTCGAGTAGCGCGAGAACGAGGTCCTCGTGAGTGTCCTCGGTACCTACCGTCGTGACCATGATGTCGCGTTCTCCCGTCGTGGTCGGTGTCGTCGTCAGAGCGAGCCGAGAACCTTGTCCATCATCGATTGCTGCCCTTTCTGGACAGACGCCTCGGGGCTTGCCTTGCCGAGATCGGGCTTCTTGCCGCGCGGCTCCATCCGCTCGGTGCGGAACTCGCCCTTGCCGTCGAAGCTCTCCCCCTCAGTCCAGCGCCCCTCGGGCACCGGCACGCTGTCGTCCTTGCCGAACGTCATGAACGAGTACGCGAACTCGGACGGCTCCTCGGACTGCGGGAAGTTGTTCGGGATCGGGTGGTTGTCACGCCCGCCAAGCTCCTCCCAAGCCGCCATCCACTGGTTCTGGTGCATCGTGTCGCGCGCGACGAGATAGGCGAGCATGTCCTTCATGCCGGCGTCGTTCGTCTTCTTCCAAAGCTGACAGGCGAGCATCCGTCCGGTCGACTCCGCCGTCGCGTTCGCCAGCATGTCGGCGGCAACGTTGCCGCTCGCGTAGACGTGACTGCAGTTAAAGGGCACGCCGCTCGCATCCACCGGCATCGCGGCCATGCAGGTGGTGATCACGTGCTGCACGTTCATGCCGCCCATCGCTGCGGCCACCATCGGATCCGCCTCCGCCTTGTCCTGCTCGAGCGGCGCACCCTCGAGGTTCATCGCCACGGCCGTGGCGAGCATCTCGATGTGCGCCATCTCCTCGGTACCGGTGTCGAGCAGCATGTCGCGGTACTTGGTCGGCCCGCGCGCGCCCCACGCCTGGAAGAGGTACTGCAGGCACACACGGATCTCGCCCTGCACGCCGCCGATCGCCTGCTGGAGGGCATTGGCGAAGACCGGATCGGGCTTGTCCACCCGTACCTCGTACTGAAGCTTGCCGCCGTCGTGATAGAACATCGCTTTGGTTCCTCTGTGCTTGTCGGGATCGACAGTGAACGCCTTCGCCGGTTGGTGAAGGCGTGCGTTGGAAAATCGGGTTCGGCGTAGCTTCGGTCAACGTTCGCCGGGACGATGACAGGAGTTCAGCCGGGCTCATCGATGGTGTTCGACGAATCGCTCTTCGCCCTCCATCAGCGAGTGCATCATCACCTCGCGCAGTTTCGTGCCCTGCGGATCGATTTCGAGCTCCGCCAGTTGGCTCCGGTGACAACGTACCGCTCGTCGCTTGGGCTTCCGCCACTGTTCGGCGGCAAACCGGAAGGTCTTCGTCTGAGCGGTCGACGTCCCTTCGACGTCGGCGCGAGGCGATGGCCAGAGGGTGTAGTGGAGAACGCGGAGGGCCGGTTGTCGCTGTGCGACACCGCGCGCGATCGTGGCGGTCGCGAGGTGATCGACGTGCGCGTTCTCCAATCCACTCGCGTAGAGGCACCGTGCACCACTCGAGACGCAGAGCGCCTCGATCCAGTCCACCGCACGCTCGTAGACCGGACCGCGCATCGGTACATGCCCGAGCGGGAAGTTCCAGCGCTCGATATCGCTCGAGCGACCGCCGAGCGCGCGAACCGCCTCGACGACCTCGGCCGAACGGCGGGAGACCAGGGACTGCGTTGCTGACGCACACGGGCGGTCGGGGTTCGCGCCTCGAGACAGGGCGACGATGCGAGCGCCCCGTCCGGCGAAGGCCGCCGCCAGGAGCATTCCGCACCCGAGCGTCTCGTCCCCCGGGTGAGGGGCGAGCACGACGATCGGACGTTCTCCGCTCAATGTGGCGAAGTCGGACATCTTTTTCCCGTCCAGACGGACGGCACTACGGGAGATCGCCATGCGTGTTCGCATTTCGATATCGAGGTTGTCTTCGAGTAGACCGCGGCGACAGGCTCCGTAATACCCCCGATGCAATCGATACACGCGGGTGTGGCGTATCTACCGGCGGGGAGGGCGCATGAACCGGAGCGCCTTGTCTACTGTTCTGCCGGTCGCGAACGCGCGCTCGTGCCGGCGCGCGCCGCGGCGCAGCATTGGCGTTCGCGGAGTCCGCCTGCCAGCCAGTTCGTATCGAGCTCGTCGAAGCGATCGATGAACGCGACCTCGGCTGCGGCGTTCGGTCTGTCGAGCGGTGTCACGTGCCGGAGCGTTCTCGGGGGTGCCGGCGCGTACCAGTGGCTTCGACGCCTTGCCGACGCTCATGGCGTGCAGCCCGAGCCTGTCGCCGGCTGGGGAAGGAGTCGATGTCTCCGCGCCTACGCGTATTGCCTGCGACCGAAGACCACACTCGCCGGTAGCGCGTATCGAGATCGATGCAAGGCGATCGATGCCGGGAACGGATGGTCGCCGACGATCGGTCGGGCCACGAGTCCCTTCTCTCGGAAACAGACCGTACCGATGGTCTTGAATGTCGAGCGTTGTCTCGAAGGCAAGCACATCCTCTTGACAGACGTCACGGAGTTTCCTCGACAAGGTGGTACTCGAGCGTCTGTTGAGCGAGGTGCCCGGGATCGCATCCCTGGTGTGCCCAGGGGATAGTTGCCGCTTGCCGTAGATCACTCGACCTGCTACGTGCACAGTCAGCGCAGCGGACTCGTCGCCGAGCGGAACAACTCGCCGGTCGGCGAAGGCGGCATTCGGAACGAGGAACATGCCTGGACGGGCGTCGACGCGCTACCGCGACACCTCGACAGCTCCGTAGGCGCATCATCCGAACGGAGATCCCGGACGAGGAAGAGCGCGAGCAGGCTATGGTCGACTGCAGCGTCGAGGGCGGCGCAGCGACACGGCTGGAACGACACCTACACCATGACCAAGTGGCTTGGCGAACAGCTGCTGTTCGACGCCTTCGGCCACACCGGTCGTCTGAGCATCGTTCGACCCGACATCGTGGAGAGGACGCTTTGCTCGCCCGTCGGAACGTAGTGTGTAGGCTCCCTACCCGAAGGCTCGGTGCGCCGGTCAGGTTGATGTTCCTTTGCTCGAGAGGCGACAGGTCGAACAGGGACGCGTCATCAATCGATCCGCTCCGGCGGCGAAGGTGCACGACGGCTCGCTCCAGGTGAAACGTGCTCCGGTGTACGATCGTGGTGGCCGGGGATTCCGGCAGTCGCTTGTGGCCCAGGGCCGACCGTGCTGGGCAACGGCATTGTTCTCGTGACGACCCGCGTTGCCGCTTCACCAACGAAGGTTCCGATCCGAACGGTGTTCCCGATCGACGACGTTCGGCCGCTATTGCACGGCGAGACGACGCCGTGCTCTTCGCCACAGCAGTGCTCCAAGAATGACGAGCACCGCGCCCACGGCCAGGAACCCACCGTCCCAGAGCGGCCATTGCTCGCGAGGGACGGTTTCGTTGACGTGATGGATGCCGAGAAGGTGATGGTTGATCACCCCCTCGACGAGGTTGAACAAGCCGAAACCCACGAGCACGGCCCCCGCGATCCCGCCCGTCGACCAGCGCGCGTGCGGATGGCGGGCACCGCGCCAGAGAAGCACCAGTCCGATGAGGGTGAAGACGTAGGCGGTCGCGTGGAAGAGTCCGTCGGCAAGCACGTTCAAGCGCATGTTCTCGATGCTCGTCGGTGGATAGCCGGCCGAGGAGATCATATGGTGCCACTGCAGAATCTGGTGCAGCACGATTCCGTCGAAGAAGCCCCCGAGACCAAGTCCGAGGAAAACTCCAGCCGCAGCTGGAAAACGTGCCTTCTCCGCTTGATGGTCCGATCGCGACGCCGCGTCGTCGCTCGCTCGAGTGTTCATACGTGAGCCTCGCGCCCGATAGGGTTCTCTCTCGTTTCGGCTCATTCCGACCCGAGCGGTAATGCCATCACCTCCTACGGCATGTCCGGGCAACAAGGTTCAGTGGATCGAGGAACATCCTGAAGATGACGCGATAGTTCCGAAAGCACCTGACCGCTTCGCGATCGGCGAGGAGCGGATGCCAAGAGCGCTGATCCACGCCCTCGGCACCGTCAAGCGCGCGGCGGCCGAGATCAACACGGCGTTCGGCGCGTTCGACGATCACTTCCCGCTCGTCGTCTGGCAGACAGGCTCCGGCACGCAATCGAACATGAACGCGAACGAGGTGATCGCCAACCGCGCGATCGAGCTGCTCGGCGGCACGCTCGGCACGAAGAATCCGGTGCATCCGAACGATCACGTCAACCGCGGTCAGTCCTCGAACGACACCTTCCCGACGGCGATGCACGTTGCGTGCGCGCGCGAGGTGACGGAACGGTTGCTGCCCTCGCTTCGAACGCTTCACGCGGCGCTCGAGGAGAAGGCCGAGACCTGGCGCGCGATCGTGAAAGTCGGCCGCACCCACACCCAGGACGCCACCCCCCTGACCCTCGGGCAGGAGTTCTCCGGCTACGCCGCGCAGATCCGGAGCGCCATCGCCCGGATCGAGTCGACCTTGCCGGGTCTCTTCGAGCTCGCCCAGGGCGGCACCGCCGTCGGCACCGGGCTCAACGCACCCGACGGGTTCGCCGCAAGGATGGCGCAGCGCATCGCCGAGCTCACCGGCCTTCCCTTCGTGAGCGCGCCGAACAAGTTCGAGGCTCTGGCCGCGCACGACGCTCTCGTCTTCGCCCACGGCGCGCTTCGTACGCTCGCGGCGAGCTGCTTCAAGATCGCCAACGACATCCGCCTGCTCGGCTCCGGTCCGCGTGCGGGGCTCGGCGAGCTCGCGTTGCCGGCGAACGAGCCGGGCTCCTCGATCATGCCCGGCAAGGTCAACCCGACGCAGTGCGAGGCCCTGACGCAGGTCTGCGTGCAGGTGTTCGGCAACGACGCCGCGATCGCCTTCGCCGGCAGCCAGGGGCACTTCGAGCTCAACGTCTACAAGCCGGCGATGGCCTACGATGTTGTGCAATCGACACGCCTTCTCGCCGACGCGACGCGCTCGTTCGCCGAGCGTTGCGTCACCGGCATCGAGCCGCGCGAGGACGGCATCGCCCGGGGTGTGGAGACGTCGCTGATGCTCGTCACCGCCCTCGTGCCGATGATCGGCTACGAGGCGGCGGCCGAGATCGCGAAACGTGCCCATGCCAACGGTACGACCCTTCGGGAGGAGACGCTCGCGAGCGGCGCGATCAGCGCCGAGGACTACGACGCCAGGGTGGACGCGTGCGCGATGACGGGAATCGACGGCGTGTAGCGGGCGCCGGCTCGCACCGATCGCCGGCAATCGATCGAGGTGGTGGAGGGTCGCGAGAAGGTCGACGTGTCGGCCGAGATCGCCGCGCCGAAGCGACTTCCCGAGGACCGTCCACCGCTCGATCCGATGGAAGTGTCCAACCGCCTGGATCGCCCGCACGACGGCGTTCAGCCTCCCCGAGGGTTTCGATCGGCCCGACGCGCGCGGCGCGGTCGCTCGGGGGCGGGCTTTCGAGGGCGGGCCCCCGCGCGGCAGGCGCGGTGCTCCCGTGGCGGAATTCCGTGCAATGTTCGGACGCCGCCCGCGGCGCGCACTGTAATTCGTGCAGACGGCGCAGCGCACGAGAGGAGCGTGACACTACGGTTCACGGACGCGCTATCCGGGAAGCCTTCCGATGTCTCATGTTCCGCCAAGGGTCGACATGCCGGATTCGACCACCGCCCTGTTCGCCGATCCCTACGGCTGGATCTCGGCCCAGTGCGACGCGCTCGGCAGCGATGTCATCCGGGCCCGGATCGCGTTCCGGGACACGGTCTGCGTGCGCGGCCACGCCGCGGCGGCGGAGTTCTACGAAACCGAGCGCTTCCAGCGCGACCGCGCCATGCCGACGGTCGTCAAGCACGTGCTGCTCGGCAAGGGCGGCGTGCAGGGACTCGACGGCGCGGCGCACCGTCATCGCAAGGCGCTGTGGCTGTCGTTGATGGACGAGACCGCGCTCGCGCGCTTCGCGACGCTCGCCGAGGAAGGCTTCGACGAGGCGATCGCCGGCTGGAAGGACCGCGAGGAGATCGTGCTCTACGACGAGCTCGTGACGTCGCTCGCGCGCATCGTGTTCCGCTGGGCGGGCGTACCGGTCGAGGAGGCCGAGCTGGCGGAGCGCGCCACGACGCTGGCCACGCTGTACGAGGACGTGGCCGAGTTCGGCTGGCGGCACCTGCGCGCACGGCTCGCGCGGCGCGACTCGAACCGTTGGGCCGCGGCACTCGTCGAGTCGGTCAGGGACGGCTCGCGCGTGCCTCCCGATCGGTGCGCGCTCGTGCGTTTCGCACATCATCGCGATCTCGACGGCGAACCGCTGCACGCGGACGTTGCGGCGGTCGAACTCCTGAATGTGCTCAGACCGACGATCGCGGTGGCGCGCTACATCACCTTCGCGGTGCACGCGCTGCACACCTCTCCCGGTTGCGCCGAGCGCGTGTGGCGCGATCCGGATCACGAGCTTGAGCCGTTCGTCCAGGAGGTCCGCCGCCACTACCCGTTCTTCCCCCTCGTCGCCGCGCGCACTCGCGGATCGGTGCACATCGGCGGATTCGAGCTGCCGCCGGACACCCGCACGCTGCTCGACATCCCCGGCACCAACCGCGATCCGACGGTCTGGAAGGAGCCGGCTTGCTTCGATCCGTCACGCTTTCACGGCCGCGACATCGACTCGTTCGAGCTCGTCGCGCAGGGTGGTGGCGACCACGCGCTGAACCACCGCTGTGCGGGCGAGTGGATCACCCTGCTGCTGATGCGCATCGCCGTGCGCCGGTTCGCCGTCGAACTCGACTGGACGCCGCGTCCCGGCCAGGACCTCTCCCTCGTCACCGACGAGGTACCGGCCCGGGTGTCGAGCGGACTGGTGCTCGGCGGATTGGGCGCGCGAGCGAGGCCGCGGGCGCTCGCCTGAACGCCGACGGGAATCGTTCCGCCGGATCGTCGACGCCGCACGGATCGACGTTGGCCCGGAGGTCGTCTCCGCGCGACTCTCCATCGGCTCCACCCGACGCGTCAACGCCGCGCGCGCGGAGGAAGGCGCATTCGAACGATCCGCGCCCGGACCGGGTCGACTGGACCGCATCGGCGCACCATCCATGCAATCGCTGCCCGCCGAGGGCAAAGGGACGCGCCGCCTCCCCGGCATGGCGCACACCTTCCGTGTCCGTATCCTCTCGATGAACCGCTTCACGACCCGCCCACCCTCTCCGTGCTCAGGAGGCGAGCGACGAGATGCGCCCCGTGATCGTGTTCCTCGACATCGGGCCGCCCGACATCGCCGGCTATCAGGTGGCGCTCGAACTTGGATCGCGCGACTACCGGAACGCGCTGACGTTGATCGCGCTGACCGGCTGGGGCATGGACAAGGATCGCGAGCGCAGTCGTGACGCCGGCTTCGAGCACCACCTGACCAAGCCGGTGTCGGCGAGGCTCGTGCTCGAATCGCTGGCCGACATCAACGCCGCTCGCGAGGCGCTCGTCTGAGCGGCTTCGATCGTCACTCGCTGCAGCGACGGCACACTCTCGCCTCGATGGGCGTTCGGGCCGTCGAGTCGCTCGAACATGAGCCCGGTTCGAACCCTCGAGAGCCCTGAAATCCGTTGATCCCGCGCCTCGGCGTACAAGACGCCCTTCGTCTTGCGGGCTATCCCGGTTGCGATCAGTATGCAGCGGCGGCCCCGCCGCGCCTGCCGGTGCTCTTCAGCGCCAGGCGAGAGCACCCGTTTCCAAACGGCATGATCCCGATGTCTCCTTGCATCCCGAACAAGTCCTACAGCGCGGTGAGCGTTTCACCCGTTGCTCGCTACCCGGCGAACGGTGAGCGGAGGCGACGCTGGCTTCCGCGCTCCCGAGCGGACAAGCCACGGCGTACGGGTTCCCGCCGCCCCGCCTCCGGGGCGGGGGCGTGAGCGCCTCCGCTCCCGGATCATCCGACGCGGCGGATTGGTCCGGAGAGGGCGTGCTGCACGGCGCCCTGCCGATCGCCGGCATCGGCGCCTCGGCCGGTGTATGCGACGGCCAAGAAGCGCGGGTAAACGCCGCTGTCCGCAGCAGGGGTGATCGAGGCGTTTTTGCTGACGCCGGTCACGTCACGGTCGTCGAGGACCGGGCGAGTGCACCGGTGAGAGGCTGTCGAGCGACCGCCGGGACGGGCCCACGCAAACAGGGTCGGCCGAGGAGATGAACACGGCGTCGGTGCAGAGTTGACGGTCTGTTCCGACGCCGTGCCCCGTACCACCGTGCTCTCGCACAGCCTGTCCAGTATCGACCGCTGGACGCGCTCGCCTCCTGCACTCGTCGGCACTTCCTGCCCATGCCGCCGAGCGCTCGACTGTTTCTGTGTGCCCGTTGCCGATCTCAGGTTGTGGTCTGCCGCGTGTGCGATCGCGGGCAGCAGTACTGCGGGCCGGAGTGCTCGAGCGCCGCACGCTCCGAGCGCCAGCACACCAATTTTTCCCCTTTCCTCCAGTCGCCCCTAGATAGGCGAAGCGGCGCCGATCGGCGCCGCCCGTGGCGGGGGCGGCGCCCGCGGCGGTGTGGCCGTGGCGACGCAGCAGCCGGTGCACGGTCGAGAGTGGCAGCGGCACGTCGGGGCCGACCACGCCGGTGGTGCGCGCCTCGGCGATGACCGCGCGGATCGACAGCGACAGGTTCGCCTCCTTGACCGCGAGCAGGGCCTCGGCAACCTCGGGCCCGAGCGCACGCGGCAGCCCGGCATCGGAGCGCCGGGTCGGCTTCAAGACGTTGAAGCCGCCGCTTCGGTAGGCGCGCACCCAGTCGCGCAAGGTCGAGGCGGCCACGCGCGTGCGCAGGCTGTTCGGGATGGCGTGCTGTTCGGCGAGGATGCGCTCGCTCTCCGCGCGTCGTGCGGACGCGTCCAGGTCGCTCGTGGTGACACGCGCGACCAGCGCGTGCCTGGGCGGCCCCGCCTGGGCGGCCCCGCCTGGGCGGCCCCGCCTGGGCGGCCCCGACGGAACACGGCGATGCGTTCGATCAGGTCCTGCTCGGTGTCGTTCATTGAAGGGCTCGATCCGCGAGGCGGGCGCACCGGGGCGGATGCCGTGGCCGGATCGCGAGGTTCGACGACGTCGTCAGGCCGGTCAGCCCTCACTTCGTGTTGGAAGCCCGAACGGCGCCGTCCCGCACGGACCCGGCACGGATCGAAGACGAGCGGTGCGGGCAGTCGGTGCAGGTGCGCCGCAGCGACGCTGCGCAGCGCCACGAGCACCGAGCCGGCGGCGCTCGTGTCCGCGTCCGGCACGATGCCGAGCGCGACGGCGAAGCCTGCCAGCGTCGGTGCGCACAGCCCCAAGCGCTCGGGTTCGAGCCCGCGTACGCCGCGCAGCGCCGCGTGTACCGCGCGGGTCAGTCCGCCGAGCTGGCGCAGGGCGCCGGGCAACTGGATGTCGGTGCGCAGGGTGTTCGCGGCGGCAGCGATCGAGCCTGCGCGCTCGACGTCGAGCACGGTTGCCTCGAGCCTGGCGAGGGTGCCGCAGCGCCACGCGGCGAGCCAGTCCGGCAGCGCGCTGAGCGTGCGGCGGACGGTCGGGCAGCGCCAGCGCGCGATCAGCGTCCCGGGCGGATGGACGCGCGGGTAGGTGCCGTGGCGGCAGAAGCCGCAGCCGCCACGCGGGTGCCAGGGGCAGCGGCGCGGCTCGGTTGCGTGCGCGACTCGAGCGAGAGTAACGTGATTGGCGCTGGTGCACGGCGTGTTGCAGCGCGATGGCACACCGGCCACGGACCCGCACGGCCACTAACCGTGGCGGGTCCACTTCCTCTCCATCGAAGATGGGGGATCGCTCGAGGTTGCCTGATCCGGGGCGTGCCGGCCAGCGCCGTGGCGGGCATCGTCGTCACGTCCGGAGCGTACCGCTTTGCTCCGGCGTCCCGCCGATCCGTCACCGGGCGAATGCGGAACGGAACGGCGCGCGGTTTACGGATTAGCGTGCGATACAACAGGGCACCCCGACGCCGGCACGACGCTCGGCGTCCGACGCCCACCCTTCGGGCAGGTGTTGTATCTCACTTTATTTCGCGCAGCTTTCCCGAATTCTTCCGCGCGACGAACTCGTACCAGTCCCACGCTAC
>ENA-ORXU01001456-ORXU01001456.1-marine-metagenome-genome-assembly--contig:-NODE-1456-length-19310-cov-4.352155_pt1 | contig 19310 bp, 16 predicted proteins | sample MGYA00237869_ERZ511484 | MGnify/ENA metagenome assembly ERZ511484
CCATGAGGATGTAGTTTTGCTTATTGAAAATTAACGGTATCGTCGATGTCGTCGTCGTCGTGCGTTGGGTCGATCGAGCAGCCCGTGACTGAGCAACCTTCGCTGGATCGCCCTCTTTGGTCTTGATCGTTTTTATAACGCGCTTTTGTGATTTCTTTCCTTTACTCATTTGATTGCCTCATTTACAGGAAGGTACAAAGCTAAGATTTTTCGATGTAATGGAAAAAGTGGACTAAATGAGATAGAATGTTCCGATTATAAGTGCTTTTGCCAATCAAGTAGCTTCTCAAAATAGGTTCAAGAAAAGCCATCATTAGACGTTAGCCTGATCAAACAGCTAAATTCAGCAAAATTCAAAATGGCGATATGAGGACACCCATAGTTCATTGGTTTCTTTTAATTGAAAACATGCTTGAGGGTTTAATTTTCAAGTCAAAATTCCCAAGGTTTGATCTTCGCTTAAAATAAGTTATCCAACCTTTAAGGATTGTAATCAAGTTTAAAATTGGCCCTGTTATCATGTTTGTGCCATGACTATTTCTCATCGTATAAAGTATCCTTGAAGGTTTAGCATGCATTTCTAAACCACCAAGGTTTGCTCCTAGTTAACAATTGCTTTTGGTAATTCTTAGACCATCTTGTTTAAACATCCTCCAACGAAACCTTGCCGGTTGGTTTTTAAATATCAGATGTTCTTTGAAATCCATTTTTCTCAGCATCGCCTTAACACGAAGTGAGCGTTAATATCTCATCATTTGATATAACTGGAACACTGGAGGTGAAATCATTCGATGTACAAATTATAAGGTCGGATGATTTGATTTACAGCGGAAAGAATAATGGTGGAAAACTTAATGGAGAATCTCTGGACGCATTTAAAATACTCAAGGCAAATGACACATTAATATTTGAAAATATATACGCCTATTACCCAGGCGAATCCAAACCGAGAAGAACCAACAATATTAAAATAAACTTAAAATAGAAATTCCTACGTCCGATCACAAAACACCGGCGGATCTATTTTATCAATTAAAATATTTCCTGAAGACGTTCGCTTGCCTTTTGGATGAAAAGATTCAATAATGATATATTGATAAGTGTCTTCTGTTGTAAATCGAATCGGATAGTATTCCCATTCGGTATGCGACAATGATGCTACATCGAGAATGAGCTGGGCGTAATCACATTTTGATTTTCCAAGATAGACACGGATACGGCCAGGTTCATTATATCCGGCATAGGTGTCGGAGTGTGCCAAAAGCATGCCCATCGTATAACAGGATTTATCTTTGAGCGGTATCGAAAATCGCTGTCCGATCGCTTCCCACGTTCCGTTAGGCCGAGTGATCAATCCAACATAGGTGTTTCCATCATATGGTTCTTCTTCTACGCCCCACGGGCCGGGTAAGATATCTGGTGTTGTTCCTTCTTGGCACGCATGCCATCCGTCTGGCATGGTGGCATCGATAGGCTCGCCTTCCATCGACATATTATTCAGCTGCTGACCGAATGCCCCAAAGGCAATAAAAACAAAACATAAGGGAATCAAGAATTTCATATTTAATGCTTATGAAAAGGTAGAACGCTTTTTGTGTCAATACATTTTATAAAATATTGGCGTTCACGATTTATTCCACAACTTCTTCTGAACGCACTTCTTCTCTTATAAATTCATTGGTTCGTTTGAGTAAGCTTTTAAGTTTTTCTTCAATCGCTTTTCGTTCATCCTTGGACAACTCGGTATCCTCTTCATCGACTTGTTCGATCTCCTTTTCCAGTACAGCCGACTCACGTTTCAATTCTTTGTACTCGGCGATTGCTTCTGGGTCCATGTTTTTTACGTGCGCTTCGATATTGGTAAGTGCGTCGTCAACTTTACCTATGACTTTATCATATTTACCATCTTTAATACGTTGATGCTCATCTTTAACAAAGTCTGTGACCGCCGAACCAACGTCTTTGATTTCATTGAATACCTTCTGCGATGCGGCTTTTTCATCGGGGCTACCGAGGAAATAATTATAAATTAATACACCGGCCACAAGCAGTATCGCTAACTTTAAAATTGTTTTGATCATCGATTCTTAACGTTTGATATTATCAATAAATTGGTCTGTAAAGATACGGTTTATCATTTCATGCGTAAAAGTTAGATTTGCAGACAGAGCATTTTTGCTTCTAACAAATGTGAGAACGTTTGAAAAGCCGCAAAAGACATACCATCCAGCCACTCACCTGTGCCGTCATCGGTTCAGGAATAGCAGGCATCGCGGCTGCCTTGCGCCTCCGTCATCTCGGCCATGATGTCCATGTCTATGAGTCCCATGCCGAACCCGGTGGTAAGATGCGTCAATTACAACAAGGGGATTATCGCTTCGATCTCGGACCAACTATCCTGACGCTACCCCATCTGATCGATGAATTATTTGAGTTGTATGGACGGAATCCACGTGACTACATTCAATTTGAAAAATTGGAGCAGCCGTTTCAGTATTTCTTCTCGGATGGTACGACAATAAAATCATATGCCGATATAGATCGATTTGCTCAGGAAATTGCGGATAATACTGATGATTCTATCGAAGATGTCAAGGCATATTTAAAACATGTTGCAGAAAAATACGAAATCACAAAAGACGTGTTTATTGAAAATTCACTTCATAAACCATCTAATTATTTACGACTAAAAACCTTCCTAAGTTTTCTGAGATTTTATAAAATCGAGGCGTTTCGCGATCTTGATTCCGGTAACCGTAGATTTTTTAAAGACCCGAGAACGATTCAGATATTCAATAAATGTGCAAGCTACATTGGATCCAATCCGTTTGTTGCGCCCGCTACACTTAATGTAATTCAACATTTGGAAGTGAATTGTGGTGTTTATTTACCAGAACATGGGATGTATAGCATCGTCAGTGCACTCATGAAATTATCTCAAGAAGTAAGCATTAAGTATCAATTTAATACCTACATCGATGAAATAATTATTAATAAAAAACAAGCAACGGGTATTCGTATCGGAGACAAAATAAAAAATTACGATAGGATCATTTCTAATATGGATATCGAATTTACCTACAACCGTCTATTACCTAATATTAACTATAAACCGCGCAGTCTTAAACAAGAAAAATCGAGTTCGGTCATTGTATTTTATTGGGGAATCAATCGATCTTTTGATGAAATGGCAGTCCATAATATGTTTTTCACTGAAGATGAAAGAGCTGAGAACAACGCCATATTTAATGATCATTCCGTCTATCATGACCCGACGATATATGTTGGCATAACTTCCAAAGTGGTACCATCCGACGCACCACCACATGGTGAAAATTGGTTTACGCTCGTGAATGCGCCAAATGACAACGGTCAATCGTGGGATGAAATGCGAAAACAAACAAGATCGCGTGTCATAGAAAAAATTTCCAGTCGGTTGGGTGTCAATTTAGCGGATCACATCGTGTCAGAAGACACGATAGCGCCTCCTCAAATCCAGCAATATTTTTTAAGTGCCCGTGGTGCCATATACGGGAACAGTGCCAATAATCGCTTTGCCGCGTTTTTGCGCCACCCAAATTTCACATCGAATATTAAGCATCTTTATTTTACTGGAGGAAGTGTGCATCCGGGAGCCGGCGTGCCGATGAGCTTGAATTCAGCTAAAATAGTTGCGAAAATATTTAAGTAACTATTTAATAAAGCGCTTGATGTCAGCCTCTGGCATGATCGACTCACCATGATAGATGTGATTTATTAATTGATCGGCAAAAAATGGTGCCAACAGCGTACCTTTTGTCCCCATTCCATTAAATATATACATCCTAGAAAATTTAGAATGCTGCCCAATCATTGGCTGTCTATCACGCACGGTAGGTCTGATAGCAGCGAGGTGATTTTCAATTTGGATGGGAGCAGCAAATACTTTTTTTAATTTTTGAATTAGTATCATTTCTCCTTCATCACTCGGCTCTGCGTTAGTGTACTCCCAATAGCTTAACGCCCCGCACCAAAGTAGATCTGCGGCTATCGGCAATACAATGAGCCCTTTTTTATAGGCATAGTCCAATGCCTGCTCGACTTTAATTTCTAGCAACTCCCCTTTCGTTAATTTGAATGGTAAATGCGAAAAAAATGGATTCTTCGTTGCAGCCGCACCTTCACAGAAAATAATATAATCAGCAGAAATATTTTTATAAATAATTAGTTTATCGCTAATATCTAATGCCTTATATTCCATTGAATCAAAAGATATTTCCTGATTTTCTTTTAAATCAAGGAGCGTTTTATTTAACAGCAATTTTATATCAACCCTATAAGCCTGTTTGATTCGATATGATACATCAGATAAATGTAAATAGCCAGCGTTTTGCGGAACATGATATGATATGAAATCTTTATAGTGTTCGTCGACTGTTTTAGCCTCCACATCATCCTGAAATCTAAAGTCCTCCACAGTTCGAACCAGCGGAATATCGTAAACGAGTTGTTCATCCAAAGTCTCGTCCCAGTCATCGTAAAATTTTCGGGATACTTGATTAAACTGATCAAACTTCCAGCTCTTCACAAATCGCCGACCGGTAATTGGGTTGACCAGTCCGGCTGCTATCTTGCTGGAAGTCTGTTTTTTATTTTGATCAAAAACGAAAACACGCTTTCCATGCTGACGAAGGTATCTCAATAGAACGCTTCCGGCTAAGCCTTGACCGACAAGAATGACATCATAATGATTCATCAGCAATCAGATCCTTGGTTCGCTTGGGCAATTTGGCATATATCAAATCGTAACTATGGTCGACCAGTTCGACAATAAGTTCAGAGTCTAATCCTCGTTCAGTGTAAATTGTATTCCAGTGTTTTTTACTCATGTGATATCCGGGAATAATGTCTTCATATCGGTCGCGCAGTTGTTCGGCACGCTCTGGGTCGTATTTCAAATTAATTCCCGTCTCCTCCCATTCTAATCCAATCGCTGCAAACATTTTATCAACGACTTTAAATACAAGTGTATCAGGTCCGAAAGGAAGTGATTCGTTGACACCAGGTTTTGACAGACAGTATGATCGGAGGTCTTCAATATTCATGTGACGAAAATAAAAGGAAAATTTGACAATGGTGGGTGCCTGCAGCATACTCGTCTGACACCTTAGGTGTCAGACGAGTATGCTGCAGGCACCCAATTGAGATGCAGTGACAGCAAGCATCTTGTGATATTTTAGTAAAATTATAATCTGAATGAGCCTGACTATTCAAAATAATAAATGGCAAGAGAAGCAGAAATTTCACTTGTTTCGAGACATTTAGCGCACTACATGTATCTCACCTTGCATCGGAACTCGATCGCCTTTATAGGTTTCTACGATCACGTGATATAGAAATAAAGTGGCATCGGCTAGATTTTCTTTGAATATTCCATCCCAATGCATCGATCGGTCGGTCGACTTGAAATCGCGTCGCTCGAATATTTTATTTCCCCAGCGATCAAAAATTAAAAATTCGACAATATCCACTTCACATGTAGAAGAAAATATGCCAAACCCATCGTTGATTCCGTCATTATTGGGACTGAAGGCGTTGGGAATGTAAATTTTAAAATCACGCTCGAGTTGAATGTCGACAGACGCTTGAGCCTGACAACCGTTTGTATCGGTGACTGTAAATAATAGCGTATCGGCCTCAGCGGTTAAATAATTCGGCACCAGACAATCTAAACAATCTAGATATTCAGTTGGATTCCATCGAATACTATCAAATGCGTTAGAATTAATTCTTAAAGGAATTGGCTGCTGCTCACAAAAATCAAATAAATATTGATTATTACCCGTGATCCAAATATATGTCATCGTATCCTGAACCACATCAAATGTGTCCATGATAAAACATCCGCTTGGTATGTATTGGACATCTACAATATAACGACCTGGTTGACTGACAAAAGGTCGCATTGAATTTTCGTCCGATTCAATCCGACCGTCGCCCGTTGACCAATTAAATAATTGCGTGTTTTCATCAAATAGTAAATCCAATCCTATCGGTCTCGGAGTTTCGTAACAGTTGATAACAGGAAGTTCAGCATTTAGAATTTCCGGCTGTGTGAAATTTTCGGTAATTTCTATACTTGCTTGACTCAGACATCCCAAATTGATTTCTCGGACTTCCAACGTGTACGTACCTGGTTCATTTACCAACAACATGGATTGAGTGGAACCATTTAATGATGAGTCTGATGTTGTCATCCACGCGAAACTCAAGTTGTCGGGTGTCGAACTTTCTGCACTAAGATTAAGTTGCGGGTCGTAACAGTTTAATTCATTGCGATCGGCGCTGATCACAGCAACCGCTTCAACCTCAGTGACTGTTAATACCACCTGGCTATCACAATCTGCGACAGAAGAATAAGCGAAGCGGTATTCACCCGCTGAAGTGATAACAGAATCTCCAACCATCGTTTGTCCATCAACACAGATTCGACGATCAATTTCTGTAAATTTATCAAATTTAATCTCGATATCTTTCCCATCAATTAATGTCTGCGAAAACCACCAAGAATTAATCGTATTATTATTTCCGTAACTCGTTTCTCGAACTGAACCTGACCATGTATGGCATGGCGTCGTACAGCCGATTAAATTAATTTTTGGACTACCAGTTTGCGAATTAAAATTAATATTGCGGTCATCATAATATAGCAACGGAGCATCACCCGTTGGCCTTATAGATTCGAGCGTAAAACCCGTAGATATAAATTCGACATCAAATATTGGAAAATGATAAATCCCTTGTCGAAAAGATGAAACTACTCTAATCAAATCAAAGTCTTCGCCTTCAACTGGATTGCCTTCACCGTCTATTCCATCCCATGGTATACAAATCGCTTGGCCGACGTTGTTTACATCAACTTCTAATGTTAATAATACATCTCTCGAGTTGGGGTCGAACCGATCATTGTTACCGAATAAATCAATTAATAATTCAACAATTCCTGTTTCCGTCGTGCGGACTCGCAGACAATAATTGTCAGGCAAGCAACCTTCGGCACCTATTAGTTCCAGTTCTCCTTTTGAGGCGGTTCGATACAAATCAACCGGGTCATTGAGAAAGACTGGATATTCACCGATAATAGAATTTTGCTCTTGAATACTTCTTCGGTTGACTTCGATACTACCAGTATTTGTTGCTCCAAAACTATTTAATGCTACATTGAATGCCGCACCTCTAAAACCACTATTTTCAAAATCCATTTTAATAATGAAAGCCGCTCCTTGATCGTCAGGATCTGGCGCTGCAATAAAAAATGATCCATTAAATGGTCGATCAAAATTTGAATCGTTGGCTCTAGGTGGCGGTGAGAAAAAAGCCCAATACTCTGACCAAATTCGACCTGTTTTAGCCACGGCCGGTGTGACACTGCAATCGGCTACAGTGACATCCCAAAATTCAATATAATATGGCAGATTATCATTTACATCTTCAAATTCCAGATAATAATCGCCCTCTGTCACCCATCCTTCGCTCGTCAAATCTGAACTAGGAACTTCGATAGCAGCATATCCGTCAGCGCCTACAATTTGTCGTGGGCCATTAAATCCTTCCTGCCAATTATTTATTGGTGCATCGAAATCAGTAATGATATCACTGGTAAAAACGACATTCCCATTCGGGTCTTTGACATACACTCGAAATTCTGGTCTATCATAGCTATACCCATTGTTGTAAGTGCCTCTACTAAAACCAAAATAGATACACTCTTGGGTAGGGTCAATCACCCGTGCATGGAGTCTAGGACTTGGGTTAGGATTGCCGAACACAGCAAAGCTTCCATAATTTTGATTATTAATGTAAAGAGCTGTAGCGTCAGTCGTAGGCCTACCATTAACTGTAATATCACTGCTAGGCGCCAGCTCTTTGGTTCCTTCCGCCCAAATCGTTACACTCAAAAACATCAAAAACCACATAGCTATACCCTTCATACTGCCAATATACAGCATATCGACATTAGAGCACCTAGTCAACACTATAATGAGGATGAAAAATTAACGGATCAGATGGATATTTTCAATTGGTCCAACTTCGCGCATTCCGTCTATCCAAAAACGGAAATGACTGATATCCATAAAATGAAGAAGGGTGAAGGTAATAGTGGAGCACGAATGAACAGGAATCGGGGCATAAGACACAAAAAAAGTGAGCAATCATGCCGAACCGCTACAACCACCTACCCTTGCTGCGTTTCCGCCCTGGGGGAGTTCGGTAGGAGCTGGTCGCACGACGCTCACCGGCCGCAAATATATACAAATCTATCGTGCTGATGGAAATTCATTTCAGGCACGCAACCAGATACAATTTCACGTCATTTTGCTCGATTAAAAGAACCATTGTTTCCACAATATTGTATGCGTTTCGTTCCGTTTAAGAGCCATCAAAATGATCGATAAAAACATCCGAAAGTTTCGTCTAGGAAACACTGGTCAAACACCCCGAAACAGACCCTCAAAAACTTACTTTTTCGCCTGCTAATGAGTATCTTTGTTGCCCGTTAGTAGAAACACTTGTATAAATAAAAACTTTCATGAGTAACGATCAGAGAATCATTCCAATAAACATTGAGGATGAAATGAAATCGGCTTACATCGACTATTCGATGTCAGTCATTGTAGCGCGTGCTTTGCCCGACGTTAGAGACGGACTCAAACCTGTTCATAGACGCATTTTATATGGAATGGATCAGCTCGGTCTGACACCATCCAAAGCACATAAAAAATCGGCGAGAATCGTCGGTGAAGTGCTCGGTAAATATCACCCGCATGGTGACGGCTCCGTGTATGACGCTATGGTGCGTATGGCACAAGATTGGTCACTCCGATATCCACTCGTCGATGGGCAGGGCAACTTTGGCTCCATGGATGGTGATAGCCCTGCGGCTATGCGATATACAGAGGCACGGTTGGCAAAGATTGCGGATCGCGTCCTCGATGATATTAAAAAGGATACAGTCGATTTTGAATTGAATTTTGATGACTCCCTTGAGGAGCCGAGTATATTGCCTACACGCATTCCTAATTTGCTGATCAATGGCGCTTCAGGAATTGCTGTCGGTATGGCGACAAATATGTTGCCACACAATCTGACGGAGGTCATCAATGGTCTCATGGCTTACATTGACAATCCAGATATCACGATTGAAGATCTTATGGATCATCACATAACAGCGCCAGATTTTCCTACAGGAGGAACGATATACGGGCTGAGTGGTGTGCGTGAAGCCTATCGCACTGGTCGCGGACGTGTCGTTGTGCGCGCCAAAGCGCGTATTGAAACTGAAGACAACGGCAAAGAGACGATTATTGTCGATGAAATACCGTATCAGGTAAATAAGGCTACGCTAATTCAAAAGATAGCAGCTCTCGTCAATGAGGATAAAATTCAAGGCATCAGCGCTGTCCGCGATGAGTCAGATCGAAATGGACTCCGAATTGTAATTGAAATTCGAAGGGACGCCATGGCAAATGTTGTGCTGTCGAAATTATTCAAATACACGCCACTTCAATCGTCGTACGGTGTCAATAATATTGCGCTCGTGAAAGGTCGGCCAATGACTTTGACGTTAAAGGATATGTTGCGCCATTTTATCGAATTCAGAATTGAGGTCATCGTCAGACGGACGCAATATGATTTGAAAAAAGCTGAAGAGCGGGCCCATATTTTAGAAGGTCTCTTAATTGCCTTGGATCATCTTGATGAAGTCATCGCATTAATTCGTGCAAGTCGAACTGTCGAAATCGCTCGAGAAGGATTAATGTCGACATTTAATTTATCGGAAATTCAAGCTAAGGCGATTTTAGAAATGCGCCTCCAGAAATTAACTGGGCTAGAACGCGATAAAATCAAAGACGAGTACGACGAATTACAAGCTAAGATTTCACATTATAAAGCTATCCTCGGGAGTGAGGAAATGCAAAAAGATATTGTAAAAGAAGAGCTACTGGAAGTAAAAGAAGCTTTTGGTGATGAGCGCCGAACCGATGTCATTTATGCTGACGGAGAAATCAGTATTGAGGATATGATTCCTAATCACAAATCGGTCGTGACGATTTCACATCTTGGATATATAAAACGTACGCAAGTCCGTGAATATAAAGTCCAAGGTCGCGGTGGACGTGGATCTCGTGGTAGCAAGACACGCGACACGGATTATATCGAACACATGTTCGTTGCCAGTAATCACAACTATTTATTGCTATTTACGGAGCAAGGGCGATGTTTCTGGATTCGGGTTTTCGAAATTCCGGAAGCATCCAAAACATCAACTGGACGTGTGATTCAAAATTTAATTCAATTGCCTAAAGACGATAAGGTCAAGGCGTATATTAATATTGAGGATCTCACGGACGAAGATTATATTAACAATCATTTTATTGTTTTCTGCACCAAAAAAGGTCGTATTAAAAAATCAACTGTAAAAGCATTTTCAAGACCGCGTACAAACGGTATAAATGCGTTAACCATTAAAGATGGCGACAGCTTGATCGAAGCTAAATTAACAACTGGTGACAGCGAAATATTAATTGCTAATGCAACAGGTCGTGCAATTCGGTTTCCGGAAGAAAAAGTCCGGACGATGGGTCGCTCAGCTGCTGGTGTTCGTGGAATAAAACTGGATAAAAAGAAAGATTATGTCGTCGGCATGATCTGTGTTGATCCTACTGATGATTCAACTTCGGTATTAGTCATTTCTGAAAAAGGAATGGGTAAACGATCATCACTAGACGATTATAGAATTACAAATCGAGGTGGTAAGGGCGTAAAAACCCTGAAGGTTTCTGATAAAACTGGCTTAGTTGCAGCGCTTAAATCAGTCACAAAAGATGATGACTTGATGATCACAAGTAAGGATGGCATCATGATACGAATGAATGTCGACGATCTTCGTGAGATGGGTCGAGCCACGCAAGGTGTGCGCGTCATCAACTTACAAGATGAAGACTCGATCGCAGATGTAGCCGTCGTGCGTAAATCGGACGATGTTGACGAAGAAGAATAGGTCGGAAATTTAATGAATAAGATGAAAGCCCATAGCCAAGTTATTTGTCTGTGGGCTTTTTTATTTCTCACGAAGCTGATTATATTTATTGGGATTCAATAAAATGGTATTAATAAATGAAGGGAATTAAATTTTTAATGATTTTAATGTTCGCCGCTACCCTTGTTAGTTGTCATTCTGAAAAATCTAATGATACATCAACAACAAACTCCAATCTTGTTGAAAGCAAATCCGATACCTTAACCAAACATCTAAAGCCATTCATTGAAGAATTGCCAACCATTGGTCTGTTGATGTATAATGGTGTCCTGCAAAGCGAAGTAATCGCGGCTTCGGACGTATTTGCAAAACCGACGGAAGAAGGCAAACAACTGTTTAATGTCATCACCATTGCCGAGACTAAAAATCATATTACAACTGAGGAAGGAATAAAGATGATTCCCGACTATACGTTCGGAGAATGTCCAAAATTAGAAGTGCTCTTTGTGCCTAGCGCTTATGACATGTATTCGCAAGTCCATAACAACGAGATCATTGAATTCATCAGAATGAAAAATAAAGAGGCTAAATATATAGTTAGCAACTGTGCAGGTGCGCAATTAATTGGAAAGTCAGGAATCGCAGATGGGAAGAAAATAGTGACCTGGATCGGAGGAGGCGAACAACTGCAAAAAGATTACCCAAATCTTCTGGTGCAAGATGATGCTCAGATGACTTTCGTTGAAGATGGGAAGTTTAGTTCATCGAATGGAAATTTGGCGAGTTATATATCTGCTTTAAATCTGCTCGAGAAGATGACAAGCGCTGAACACAGAAAATTTATTGAATCTTATCTTTACTTAGACAGATTACAAAATTGGGAGTAAATGCTGCACCAAATCAATCTAAACTTTTTGATTAAAAGGTGACTCTTTGAGTGTGCTGAGCGTTAAATAATTAAATCACGTGACTACAAAAAACATACCTTCTATTGCTTCTCCGGTATATAAAATGCTGGGGGTTGTATTAGTATTCATGGTCTGTTTTATTTATGCTTTTCCTTTTTGGATCTATGTTGCGGATGAGGTAAGCTATATAAATCGTGCCTTTCAACTTTTTAATCCAGATTACCAACAATGGTGGGCAGGAATGGATGACACGACCGGAATACCTGCAGACTATCCATTAGGCACCTCGTACTTTTTGACACCATTTATTAGCATCTTTTCGATAAAGGGTATTTATTTAGCGAATTTGATGTATTTGTCATTTTCCAGTTTATTTATTTATCAAGGAATTCGATTATTAAACAGTTCACGTGTTGGCTTGACGGCTTATGTCTTTTGTTGTTTACCAATTTTATTCTATTCGAGAACTGCTATGAGTGAATTGCCGAGCATGATGATTGTAGGGGCGGCATTTTATTGTTATTTCGCTGGCTATCGAAGGTCGAATTATTTATTTCTCTTCACCGCGCTAGCCGCATTATCCGTCTGGTTTCGGGAGTCTAATGCGATTTTATTTGTAATTCCGGTCATACACCTTTTTGTCAGGCAATCATCGAAGATCCCCGTGCTTATTGGCGGCCTACTTCTGGGTTTCATTCCCCGTGTTTTCTCAGCTTGGACGACCTATGGAGATCCATTCTTTCTTAAAGACCCGGGGTACGGTTTTAGCCTTAATTATTTCACTGATAATATATCGATCTATGCTGTGACACTTATATTTTTATTTCCTGGCTTGTTATATTTTATAAGTCATTTTAAAACTTCGCGGCAGCAAATATTAAATAGCTCGATAATTATTTTCATTGTTTTTCATATGCTGTATGGATACGATGGAATGGACGCGAGTGGAATCAAGGGTATTTTATTGGAGTCGCGCTTCATTATTCCCGCTCTACCTATGGTTCTATTCTCCTTTTCAATGGTTCAAAAAAATTGGATTACGAGACTGGCCGCAATAACGCCTTGGCTGGCTATGTTAGCAATCGTCGGGTTCCATACACTGATGGTCTTTGCAGAGCGGCCGTTGAAAAAATTTAACGCGGTTGTCACTTCGCACATGAACGATGATGCAACTTTTTATATCGATGAAAATTCACCGGAACTTTTAGAAATTGTCACACCACATACGGTGAAAAGTAAAATGAATGTAGCAGCACTATCGACCTTACCAAAAGCTAACTCTACAAACGACAAAAAAAATCGATTTATCATCCATCAAATTCGCGAAGACAATCAAAATAGAGAGCATAAACAAGTGGTCTTTGATGCATCACTTGAGCAAATTCTTATTGACAGAGATTATACGCTGATATATTTTGATAAATCAGGATATCAGCTTCTACAGCTTTATCGGTTGAATGATTAATGAAAACCACTTTTGCGCAGAGTACATGGTTATACGTGAACGATGAAATGTTCCTGCTAATTTATTGAGATAGTGATTTGCTTGCCTAAACCGACTTCAAAAAGCTTGAATAATGTTGAAAGTTGAATATCCGTTTTGCCCGTTTCTATTCTAGATATATAGCTTTTTTTTGCACCAATCTTGTTGGCTAGTTCTTCTTGAGTCAGTTTGGCTTCAAGGCGCTCATCCTTTAAAAGCTCACCAATCACGAAGGCCTTAGCTTTTGCCTCAAACATTGCTCTTTCAAATGCACCAACGGCACCGTATTGTTTTGTCAAATGATCTTCGAAGGTGGATGTATTGTTAATCTTTTTCATCAAAATATTCTTTTTTAATTTTTAGAGCTTTGTCGATTTCAGACTTCGGAGTTTTCTGCGTTTTTTTTGTAAAACCATTCATGAGCACTACAACTCGACCTTCATCAAAACAGAAAAATATCCGGTAAATGTTACTGCCTTGTTTAATCCTCAAATAAAATAAGTTTGACTGCTTCGTTGAACCAATATAACGGCTAGGTATTTGCTCAGTATATTGGAGATAGTAGATCCCTAAATCAATTTTTTCTGCAACTTTCTTATTCTGCTTATTATAAACTTAAAGAAATGTTGTTTGAAATAGATTATAGATCGAATTCGCTCCATCAGTCAAAGTTAACTAATAATGGAACAAGATCCAAATTAAAAAGTTTCAACTTTGACTAAAGCATTGCTAATAGTATCAGTGACAGCTCATTATCAACTAAAGATCCAAATTAGCTATACAACTCCGAAGTCAGGTAACGGTCTCCCCTATCGCACGCGATAAATACAATAAGTCCGTGATCTAATTTTGACGCAACCTCTAATGCTATATGAAATGCCCCTCCGCTACTCATGCCTGCAAAGATTCCTTCCGTAGAAGACAAATCTCGCGCAGCCTTTGTGGCTTGAGCTGTATTGACATAAATAATCTCATCGACTCGATCAGGCTCATAGATGCCCGGCACCAAAGCTGGGCTCCATTTACGAATGCCGGGAATACGCGATCCTTCAGTGGGTTGTGCACCGACAATTTGTATATCAGGATTTTGAGATTTTAAAAAAGTAGATGTTCCCGTGATCGTGCCAGTCGTTCCCATTGATGAAACGAAGTGGGTCAATTTCTTATTTGTATCGCGCCAAATTTCGGGACCAGTCGTTTTTTCGTGTGCGTTTTTATTATTCGGATTATTAAATTGATCGAGAATAACCCATCCATTTTTATCAGCTTCCGCTTGCGCGTATTGTCGTGAATATTCTATTGTTTTTTCACTAGGAGTTAATATCACATTTGCACCATAAGCTTTCATGGTCTGAATACGTTCAGGTGTCGCATTTTCTGGCATGACGAGTTTAATTGCAATCCTATATTGTGCAGCGATCATGGCTAGCGCAATTCCTGTATTGCCACTAGTGGCCTCTATAAGGGTACTTCCTTTATTAATTTGTCCTGATTCCAAAGCGGCTTTAATCATAAAATATGCCGCACGATCTTTTACACTACCACCCGGATTTTGCCCTTCTAACTTTGCATAAATCTCGACGTTATTAAAAGGATTTAATTTTTCGATTTTAATCAACGGTGTATTTCCTATCAGTTCAACTAGTTTCATCAATTTAATTTTTTATCTGGTCTTTTTGCTGGTAGTACACAGTCGAATTCGGTGGTACGCTCGAAGTGATCCAAACATTTCCGCCAATTATAGAATCATGGCCAATCACGGTTTTACCACCTAAAATAGTCGCTTGAGCATAAATAACCACATTGTCTTGAATCGTTGGATGTCGTTTGGCTCCCGCATTTTCCTTAGATACACTCAAGGCTCCCAGTGTCACCCCTTGATAAATTTTAACATGCTCACCAATATCAGTTGTCTCTCCAATCACAACACCTGTGCCGTGATCAATACATAAATAATTACCTATTTCAGCACCGGGATGTATATCAATTCCTGTTTTCGAATGGGCGTGCTCCGTAATTATCCGCGGAATGAGCGGTACAGACTTCTTCCAAAGATCGTTTGCTATTCGATAGGCCGCTGTCGCGTAAAATCCGGGATAAGCGATAATGATTTCACGAATATCTGTCGCAGCGGGATCTCCTTCAAATAAAGCTTGCAAATCCAAGTCAATTTTATGATGAATTGCCTGAATATCTGTTTCGAATTTTTCACAAACCGATTGAAAGTCTACATCGCTTAGAATAATATTATGATTCAATAAATCAAGCAATAACGGTTTTAGGGATGCGGGATCGAATGTACTGGAATGACTATCACCACATCGCACCGGATACATTTTATCGAGACATGTTTTAAAGAAGCACTCGGTTTTTTCTTGAAGATTCATCCGTAAAGTATAAACAGGTTTAAATAGAAATAATTCTCCGACTAGCTTAATTATTACTCGATAATATCAACAAAATTTTGCGCAATTTGTATACCATTTGTCGTCATATATGATTCTGGATGAAACTGAACGCCATATATCGGCAAACTAGCATGGCGAATACCCATGATTTCATCGTTATTATCTTGTGCAGTAACATTCAATGACGCAGGAAGGTTTTGAGCATTTAATACGTAGCTATGATACCGGCCCACCGTAAATGGTGATTCACAATCGACCCATAAACCGGTCTTTTCGGTTATATGGACCTGAGAAATCTTTCCATGTCGCACTGTTTCCAGCCGATGTAACTGACCACCGTAATATTCGCCAATCGCTTGCAACCCAAGACAGACTCCAAGAATGGGTATGCGATTTTCAGCTTGCGCTATGGACCAAGCTAAACCGGGATGATCATCGGGCAATCCAGGCCCAGGTGATAAAATTAATCCATCAATATCTTCAAAATCGATAGTGGCAGATTCCGCCGTGGGCACCACAATAACTTCGACATCATTAATTTTCAAAAAAAGATGCCTCAAATTATACGAAAAGGAATCACGATTATCTAATATAAGCAGTCTTTTCATCGACAAATTCTAAACAACATGAACTAAGCGTAACATAAACTCACGAAACAATTCTTCATGGGTCATATCACGCATTTGTATTCCTTTAGACTTTAAATCAAACTCGCGAAGTAAATGAATCATTTTCTCCATTTCTTCACGAGAATATTTACGCGCAGCAGATATGTATTTATTGACAATAAAATCCGAACGGATACGCACGACTTTTTTCACCTCGCCCATATTATTTCCAAGTGGACGAATCATATATAATTTAGAAATGTAATTAAATAAGGATGCCATCATCATCGGCATCGGATTATTTTTCAAATCTTTTTCGATGACCTCTGCGATACCCAATACTTTTAAGGAATTGCGCATACCGATCGCCTCTTGTAGTTCGAAGATATTGTATTGTCGATTGACCCCTATAGTGTCTTCGACCATTCGATCACTGATTTCATCACCTGCACTGGCAATGGCTAATTTGCCAATAGCGTTAGCAAGTTTTTCTAAATCTGTCCCTAAATATTGTACGAGAAGTGTAATCGCCCGTGGAGACATTTTTAGTTTTTCTTTTTTAAGATACCCCCCTACCCATTCGGGCACTTTATTTTCATAGAGACGTTTGGCCTGTAAAACCGTCCCTTTCTCAAATATTTCTTTAAAAACCTTCTTTCGTTTATCGGCCTTTGTACTGTGATAGGCGATTACGAATACAGTCGTCGGCACAGGATTTTTACAGACGGATTCCAATTTTGCGAAATCTGACAGTGCCTGTGCTTCTTTCAAAATCACTAATTGCCGCTCGGCCATCATTGGAAATCGGCGGACTTGATCGATGATCGCCGCGGCGTCGCTATCCTTCCCATAAAATACCGTTTTATTGAAAGCTTCTTCACCAGGTTGTAAAATTGACTTTTCAGCAAGATTCGTCAATGTGTTAACGAAGTACGGCTCTTCTCCATAGAAAAAGTATAGGGGCGCAGGACTGCCCGACGTGAGGTCTTTGGCGATATGATCAAATTTCTTTTCTGGCATAAAATCGCCCAAAAATGGTGAATTTTATCGAAGATATCGGTTCTAGGCTTGAATATTCATGGAGCAAGCCCCAATTGACAAATGAAAGAGCGACTAAGTATGCGTTGCTGAATGAAAGCCTTATTTTTGCATGCTAATCAAGCAGAATCTATGTCCAAACCTTTAATTCTTGTAACCAACGATGATGGGATGTTCGCCCCCGGTATCAAAGCTCTTGTCGCCGTAGCCAAGGAATTCGGCGAAGTGATAGTCGTCGCACCTAATAGTCCACAGTCTGGCAAAGGCCATGCGATCACACTCGAGCACCCGATCCGATTGCATCAAGTCAATGTGTTCGACGACATAGAGGCATATGAGTGCTCCGGCACCCCTGTCGACTGTGTCAAACTGGCGAAGAACATATTACTCAAAGATCGAAATATAGACCTATGCTTATCAGGCATCAATCATGGTTCGAATGCCTCCATCAACATCATATATTCCGGAACCATGTCCGCGGCCATGGAAGCAGCTCTTGAAGGGACGGTCTCGGTCGGATTCTCGCTTATGAATTTTTCATTTGATGCGGATTTTTCTGCTGCGAAGACGTATGCTAAAAAAATCGTTGCCCAGGTTTTGGAGAATGGCATTCAAGGGTGTAATCTATTAAATGTCAACATCCCGGATCTCCCACTAGCTGAAATTAAAGGCACTAAAGTTTGTCGTCAAGCAGAAGGTCGATGGGATGAGGAATTTATGGAAGGGACCGATCCGCGTGGTCAAAAATATTACTGGCTCACCGGCAAATTTGTACTCGAAGATCAACGTGATGATACGGATATCAAGGCATTAAATGATGGTTATATTTCTATTGTTCCATCAATTCATGACTTGACTTCTGAGCCCGCACTTGTTTCAAACCCACACTTAAATATCGATTAAAATTGAAAAAAGATAAATTTATAATTGGACTTGTCGTTGCCATCCTTTGGCCAATCATGATGTACGGTATACTCTTAACACTGCTCGATCTACTTGACAGTAGTGGCATCATCAGCAAGACAAATTTTGCGGCAGACTTTCACACGCGAACACTTTCGTTGGTTGCCATCGGTAGCAATGCCTTTTTCATGCAATATTTTAATAAACACAAACTTTATAATTCGATGCGTGGGATGGTGATTCCGACAATGATCATGGCCTTTGTGTGGCTATATATGTTTTATGATGTGCTATTTTAATCGATGAAATAATTTCCTACATCCAACCCATACAAATAAATTAATTGAAATATTTTATCATAGCGGGCGAAGCCTCCGGCGATTTACACGGGAGTCATTTGATGCGATCACTGCATCAGCAGGATGAGTCTGCGGCGTTTGAATATTGGGGAGGTGATAAAATGGCAGAAGTGTATGGACAACCGTTTAAGCATATAACAGACTTGGCTTTCATGGGGTTTTGGGAGGTCGCTAAAAACATCAACACGATTCGCGGGAACTTTGCGCTATGCAAAAAACAAATCGAAACATTTGAACCCGACGCGCTAATCTTAATCGACTATCCAGGATTTAATTTACGGATGGCCGAATGGGCAAAAAAGAAAAAAATAACTGTATATTATTACATATCACCTCAATTGTGGGCGTGGAAAAGTAAACGTATCGAAAAAATAAAAAAGTTTGTTGATCGCTTGTTTGTGATACTACCATTCGAAAAGACATACTACGAAGATCGAAACGTAGATGTCAGTTACTACGGACATCCCCTGGCGGATATTATTTCTGACTACAGACAAAACCATCAAGTGGAAGAAAGGGAAATACACGCCATATTTCCTGGTAGTCGCACACAAGAAATCAGTAAAATATTACCGCGCATGAT
>ENA-ORXU01001457-ORXU01001457.1-marine-metagenome-genome-assembly--contig:-NODE-1457-length-19263-cov-441.544981_pt1 | contig 19263 bp, 18 predicted proteins | sample MGYA00237869_ERZ511484 | MGnify/ENA metagenome assembly ERZ511484
TTTTGGTGAAGAGTCATTTTAAAAGAAATACTCAAAAAAGTAAATAAATTTGTGAAACAGTGTATTAGTGAAAGAAAATAATAAACTTTACATCTGTTATTCGTTATTCATATGGTATGCGAATCAACGCATATACGGATATACGAATCAATGAATCACAAACACATGACTAAGAATATTTTGTATTTCGTGCTGGGCATCGTGGCACTAAGCATAGCATCTTGCGCTACGCCTACAGCTGCTTTCCGCACCACCAACCTCGACCAACCTGCGCCCATCGCTAAGGTCGGTTTTGAAAATGACTCCAAAAATGCAACAGAATACCTCTGGGATTTTGGCGACGGAACGACTTCTACAGCCGCAGTTCCCAAAAAACATAAATACACAAAAGCCGGTGAATATACCGTCACATTGAAAGCCGTAAAAGGTAAAAAAGAACAAATCATATCAAAAGTAATTACAGTGAAAGAACCGAAAAATTGTACTTTAGAACTACAGACTGACTATGGCAATATGACCATTTTGCTCTATGACAGCACCCCTCAACATAGAGATAATTTCTTGAAATTGGTCTCTGAAAATTTTTATGACGACCTCTTGTTTCACCGTGTCATTCAAGGATTTATGATACAAGGTGGCGACCCAGATTCGCGTGGCGCGCGCGCCGGACAACGACTCGGCATGGGTGGTCCGGGCTACACCATACCCGCCGAATTTGATGTCGAAAATATCCACCTCAAAGGCGCACTTTCTGCCGCACGTACAGGCGGACCATCCAATCCGCAAAAGCGGTCTTCTGGTTCACAATTTTACATCGTACAGGGCAACCCACAGAGCGATTCGGAACTGGATATGATGGAAATGCGTACCGGGTATAAGTATCCGGAAAAGCAACGCGAAGCCTATAAGGAAGTGGGTGGAACGCCGTTTTTGGATAGAGATTACACCGTATTTGGTATCGTGACGGAAGGCTTGGATGTCATCGACAAAATCGCTGCCCTAAAGACCCAACCCGGCGATAGACCCGTCGAAGATGTGAAAATGAAAATTGTCGTGAAGAATATGGATGTACAATAGTTGTGAGTTTTAGAGTTGAGAGATAAGAGTCTTTTTTGCTTCGCAAAACCCTCTTATCTTTCAACTGCTTTTCATAAATTAATCCCTAAAAAACCTCCGCAAGATTCTTTATTTACAACAATTTATCGTTTTTTTGTTGTTATAGTATCAGGAATTAAATAAATGTATAAGTTAGGATGTCGTTTAAACTTCACCTTAAACTTAATTCGTTTTTAAACCAAAATAATCATGCAAGAAGAAATAGACCTGTATTACGAGGATGCTCAGGAAAAAATGGAGAATGCCATAGCTCACCTCCAGCGCGAAATGTCAAAAGTTAGGACGGGCAAAGCCTCGCCTGCTATGTTTGATAGCCTTTTAGTGGATTATTACGGCTCGCCTACACCGCTCAAGCAAGTAGCGAGTGTCGGTACAGCAGATGCGCGTACGCTGACGATTCAGCCCTGGGAAAAAGGAATGCTTGACCCTATTGAGCGGTCGATTTTTCAAGCCAATTTGGGTGTTACACCGCAAAATGACGGGCAAATTATTCGTGTAGTGATGCCGATGCTGACCGAAGAACGCAGGCGCGACCTCGTGAAACAGGTCAAAAAACTTGGCGAAGATGCCAAAGTAACCATCCGTAATGCACGTCGGGATATGATGGATTTTTTGAAAAAAACAGTGAAAGACGGCTACCCAGAGGATGCAGGCAAACGAGAGGAAGAAAAGACACAAAAAATGACAGATAGCTACAGTAAAAAGGTAGATGATGTCCTCGCTGTCAAGGAAAAAGATGTTATGACTGTGTAAAAAATAGTAGATGGTGGACGGATGAAAGCCGATTATAGAGTGATAATTATCAACTGATAATAAGGGAAGAGGAAGAAAATAATCTACCCCAAATGAGGCCGTTATTTTTTTTATATGTTTGGCTAAATTTGACGCGCATAGCTGGGCTACGTAAGGAAAACTTAGTGAAACATATAAGAAAAAGAACAATTCAGACGGGTAGATTATTTTTTTCGCCTTCCCTAAAATAAAAAGCAGGTGCCGTTAAGGCACCCGCATGTTTTTATAGATTATCAAAAAAATGTATTGAGTTTTTCTAACGAGTTAAAATCATTTTCTTGGAGCTAATGACCTGCCCATTTACTTCTAAAGTATAGAGGTAAGTGCCGCTTGTTAGGCCGTTTTGTTGGGCATTAAAAGTTACTTCGCCTTCGCCGACACCATTTAGTGGCAATTGCTGCAATGTTTTACCAGTCAAATCTTGAATGGCAATGCTCGCGCTTACCATATTTTCCGGCAGGTAGTAACGAATTTTGGTGGAGTGGTGTGAGGGATTAGGTGCATTTTGGAATAATTGAGCCGTTCCGATATGGGGGCTTTGTTGGGTGCTTAGAGTGTTTTCACTTTGCTGCTCAGGTACTACAGGGCTCGTGTCTCCTTGTAGGGCTTCCATTAGAGCTGTCATTTGATCTTCTAATGCTTGTACGCGTTCTTCCAGTATTTCGTTTTCTTCTTGTGCCTCTTCGAGTTCATCCGTTCTTACCGCCAATTCTTTTATCGCATTTAAGCCCGTATAGAACAGGTCATTAGGGTTAAATTTCAATAAATTAGTAGGTTTTGTATCCGTCTGATACATCTTTTGTTGGTAAGGAGTGATGGTGCTAGGCAATATCTCTTCTACTTGCTGCGCCATTACGCCAAAATACTTTTTACCGTCATCCGGTGTCGTTGCGAGTCCGTTGTATGCGTACTCGTAAAATTCGACCTGTCGGAGCAAATCGAGGCTACTTTCTAAAGGCGTTATATCCTTTTTCAAACGTTCGTCAGATACCACCGACCAAAGGCTTGAGCCATATTTGGCAACATCAAAACCACCATCCACAAAAAGTTTGACATCGGGCATAGTAGGCGGCAAAGCAACCAAACCGCCGCAAAGGTCATCTACCCCGACAAGCATCATACCGTCCTCCGTAAGTATCAGATTGTTGAGGTTTGTCGTGTCCGAAGCACGCATATATATAAATTCAAAATTATCTTGTGGTCGGCTGTGAAAGTCCATTCTACCGATACTCCCATCGCGATACATGACCACACCATCGTCGCGACTAACATCAGTTATATTCTGAGCATACGAAGGACTGTATAGAAACATTACTGCAAAAAAGACGTATAAAGTTCTAATTAATAAATTTTTCATGGCTTTAGATTTTTACTTGTTGTTGTTGGTGAAAGAAATAAAATAACTTTACACTTTGACTTGCTTTTTTTCCCGAATCGAGTTCGGGACGGGCTGTCATGAAAATCCTTGCGTCTCGGCTGAGCTGAGATGCGCAGTTTTCTCCCGATAGCTGTAGGTATCAGGAACAAAATAACGGTGTCAAAGAATGTAAATTTATTTACGCCTTGTTCTTTGGAATTTGAATTTTATGAGTTGAAATTTCCTTTTGAAATTTCAGATTTTTTCCGTTTAAAATAAGGTGTAACCCCGTCAAGGGGCTACACCGAGAATTACAGTAGTAATTCATCAACAACAAAAAAATCTGATATTCAAAAACACTTGTCATAGGGTCTTTTTTAATGGTTAATGGTTTTTTTCGCTGCGCGAAAAAAACTTCACGTCAATTGTCGTTAGTGAAAGAAATTAAATAACATGTGCCATTATACTCGTCTTTTTTCCGTCTAAAAATCCTTTGAAATCCTTATCCCGAATCGGGGTTCAGGACAGGCTGTAGCTAAGGCTATGTGCGGCTTTCAAAAAATCCTTAGACAAAAAAAATACTTCGCATTATGGGACATCTTATTTAATTTCCTTCACTTAAGGATTAATCGTTATACATTAATCATTAATCATTAATCATTAATTTAAGCGTTTTATTTTCCTCCTGAAGTGCTTTCACTTCCTTGTTCATATCAATCATATGAAGTGTAAGTTCTTCTATTTTTTCGAGTAAAATGGCGTTCATTTCGCCGATTTGGATGCCTTCTGTACCTACTTCTTCTGCCGAAGGTACGCCCGGCAAGTGTCCGAGAATTTCGATTTGTTGTTCTGTTTCCTCCAGAGTCAGCATATCGTATTCGGGTTGAAAAACGTAGTCGGGCCAATCTTCGTACAACATAAGCCGAATTTCTTCTGAAATAATCTGCCCACGTACCGCAAGCGTGTAGCCTTCGGGTACATCGTTGGTGTTAATACCTACCTTATCGTTAGCAAAATCGCCGTAAATTAATGGAGTAGTCATCGCATCAGAGTTTTCGATATACAGTTGATTATCGCCTGTTACGTATTTGCCGGATTGTGTACCGATAAATACATTTCCGTTTCCATTATAATTTTTCCAACCACTTTCAAAACCCATGTATACATTTTCTTCTCCAGTGATTTTATATTGTGCGGCATCTACACCTACTATAGTATTTTTGCTTCCGGAAGTCATTTCAAAACCTATCTGTGTACCGAGAAACGCATTATTATCACCCTGTGCCAATTGCCATCCGGTTTGTCCGCCCACAAAAAGGTTTTTCTCTCCTAATGAATTTCTCCCCGACAGGTAGCCTAAAAAGGTATTAAACCCCTCCGTAGCAAACTCCCCTGCAAATGCGCCCACGAATGTAGAACCTTCTTTATCCGCAAGACTTTTCCCTGTTGCTGTTCCCACAAGGACATTCAATCCTCCAGTCGTATTATTTAGACCACTTTCAGCGCCTATAAATACATTATTCGATGAAGCCGAATTTCTACCGGCATTATATCCAAGAAAGGCATTATACATTCCGTTAACGCCTTCAGAGCCGGCATTACTTCCGATATAGGTGTTTCTGTGGTTGGTATTTGAACGACCTGCTTCATTGCCTATAAACGTATTATCTGTCATATTGACTACGGAATTACCTGCCAAATTTCCGATAAATACCCCTTCACTTCCTATGTCAGAATTAGCATCAATTTTAACAGAAGACTCCTGCGCCAATGCTTCAATCCAGATAGCCATCAGTAGCATAATCAGTACTGAGTTTTGTAATGTTTTCATAAAATTAATTTTTGCTGTTGTTGAAAATAATGTTTTCTATTTCTGTAATTCTTTTGTTGGATGAATGATTATGACTGCAAGTAGCAGGTTTTCTATTATAATACATAGGAACGGTTTGGGATGTTTTTACAAATCAAAAATAAAAAATATGTAACTTATTGATTTTAAAAATTTTATTTAATTTTATTTTCTTACGAAAATAAAAAAAAAATAAAAAAATAGATTTTTTGTATGGATGGATGTTTTTTGTGGCTAACTTTTACGTGAAATTTTGCCCTCGCACGTCTCCAAACCCCTAATCCACGATAGGAATTAGAGATACGCACAAGCAAAATTTGAAGTTGAAGTTGAAGTTGCACTTGACACTTGCGCTTGAACTTAATCAAGAAATCCGACTCCAGCCCGACTTCCCTTTCTTTTCCGATTCAAGATAAGCTTTCAATCTCGCATGAATTGATTTTTCCAATTTCGGGTCATCATCAAGAATACGGGCGGCGATTTCGCGAGCAGTTTGCAGGATGCGTCCATCTTTAGCGAGGTCTGCCATCCGGAGACTGATGACGCCACTTTGTTGTGTACCTTCGATATTACCTGCGCCGCGCAACTGCATATCTACTTCCGCAATTTCAAAACCATTATTAGTACCGCACATCGTTTGGATACGGGTACGTGCATCATTGCTCAGTTTGAAACTCGACATCAGAATACAATACGATTGTTCTGCGCCACGCCCTACACGTCCACGTAGCTGATGCAATTGCGATAAGCCAAAACGCTCCGTATTTTCAATCACCATCACGCTGGCATTCGGTACATTTACACCGACCTCAATCACCGTAGTAGCGACCATGATTTGCGTTTCGCCCTTCATAAAACGCTGCATTTCAAAATCCTTATCGGCAGGTTTCATGCGCCCGTGTAGAATGCTGATTTGGTATTCCGGCGGCGGAAAATCTTTAGAAATCGCCTCATGACCTTCCATTAAATTATTGAGGTCTTCAAGCGGCTCATAATCAGACTCTTCTATCAAAGGATAAACGACATAAATCTGTCGTCCTGCCTTGATTTGTTCGCGCATAAAACCGAACACCCGCATTCGATTTGTTTCGTTTTTGTGTAATGTTTTAATTTCTTTCCTGCCTGGCGGCATCTCATCAATCACCGATATATCGAGGTCACCGTAAAGCGTCATCGCGAGCGTGCGTGGTATGGGCGTGGCCGTCATCACAAGTACATGCGGGGGCGAGATATTGCCTTTTTTCCAGAGTTGGGCGCGTTGGGCAACGCCGAAGCGGTGTTGCTCGTCGATAATCGCCAAGCCGATATTTTTGAACTCTACCCAATCCTCAATCAGTGCGTGTGTACCAATCAAAATATGAATCACACCGTCTTTGAGCAGTTCCAATAATTGCTTGCGTTTTTTGCCCTTAATACTGCCCGACAAAAAACCAACTTGTATGCCCAATCCCGACAAACTTTCTGTCATTGAGCTATAATGTTGTTGCGCCAAAATCTCGGTAGGTGCCATCATGCAGGCTTGAAAACCATTGTCGAGCGCGAGCAACATCGACAGCAAGCCGACCACCGTTTTGCCACTCCCGACATCGCCTTGCAATAAGCGGTTCATGTGGATGCCGCGCCCCATGTCATTTCTGATTTCCTTGATGACACGCTTCTGTGCACCCGTTAGTTCAAATTCTAATTTTTCATTATAAAAACGGGTAAAATGTTCGCCTACTTTTTCAAATACATGTCCTTTAAGCTGATGTTTTCGACGGCTGCGGATTTGAAGCAAACGCAATTGTAGGAAAAATAATTCTTCAAATTTGAGGCGGTTTCGGGCGAGTTTTAGGGTTTCGTTATCCTTCGGGAAATGGATGTCCAACATGGCGGTTTTGCGATTGGGGATTCGCATTTTTTCCATCAAATAATCAGGGAGCGTTTCGGGCATCTCCATGTTTTTCAGTTGATTGTGTAGTATTTTTTGGAGTTTTAAAATACCTTTAGTTCCCATTCCTTTTCCGTCCATTTTTCCGGTGGAAGAATAAACGGGTTCAAGCGAAAGGGCTTCTTCAAGGTTGGCTTCGCTGACGGGTTCTATCTCCGGGTGTACGATATTGAAGTTGCTGCCAAACTTGGAAAGTTTGCCATACACAACGTATTCGACGCCCACAACCAGCTTTTTTTGCACCCAGCTAATCCCTCTAAAAAACACCAAATCAATGAAACCTGTATCGTCTTTGAATTTGACGACCAGACGCATTTTGCGTCCTTCTCCGGCGGGTTCCATACGGCGTATCGTGCCTTTGAATTGCACATTCGCGCCCTCCTCACGGCTGTCGCGGATTTTATGAAATCGCGTTTTATCCACATACCGAAACGGAAAGTGCATCAACAAATCCGCAAAGGTAAATACCCCCAACTCCGTCTTGAGCAAGTCGGCGCGTTGCGGTCCTACGCTTTTTAAAAATTCTATTTTGGTTTGTAGGTCGGACATGGGGTAAAGATACGGAATGTAGGGGAAATTAAAATTTAATCAATCCCTTCAATATGTTCTCTAAACACGTTGACCAATTTAAAGGCATGGCTCAATGTTGCAATATCATTCCAGCGGTCAGTAATCAATTGGTGGAAAGTCTTCATATTCACATTTCCAAAACGAATATGAATAACACGCGGCGGCGGTTCGATGAGCATGATTCTATCAGAGAAGTCACTATCTTTGGAGATAATTATCAGGTTATTTTCTACAGCATAATCCCAAATTTCTTCATCTGTCCATTCATCGTTAATGTCTTTTACATGAATGAAGTCTTCATTATTTCAGGTAGAAAAATAATACGGCAGGTTGGCATCTACAATATATTTCATGCGACTTTAAGGGTGTATTTGCGTTTCATCAAATCTATGGCAAATGCCAAACAAGCATCAATATCTTCCGATTCTAATGATGGATATTGATACAAAATAGTCTCTCGATTATCACCTGCTTGTAGAAATTCAAGTATTGTTTGCACAGTGATTCTTTTGCCACGAATGGTCGGTTTCCCGTTGCAGATACGGTCGTCTATTGTGATGCGATTGCTGATGTATGTCATGTTTTTACTTTTTTCAAAGGTACGTAAATTTTTGAGGAAATTCAATAGAACGTTGTGCTATCTTGGTATGTAAGTCGGACATGGGGTAAAGATACGGAAGGTGAGGGAAAATTTGAATGCTTTTGTTTGAACTGGTGAGCTATTTTTTTTAAATTTACCATGAATTTTAATATGTTCGCCAAATAGAAAATTGGGCATTAAGTTAAAACAATTTTAATAAAAAGTATTTTGTAAGTAATTGAAATTAATTTAATTATAAATTACGTTCGTAAGGTAATTATCAATTTTCCATTATTAATTCTCAATTTGTCGAAGACATTGAATTTAGCTATGCCTTTTTATATTTATCACAAAAAAAATTATCGAATGGGAGCAACCGGAAGTTTATACCGAATAAAAAAAGCGGAATTAAAGCGGATTCTTGCTAAAGAGAGTTTTTACCAAGAATGTGAGGAAATGGTGGATGTGGATAAGCGCTGGGAAGCCATTATGTATATATTATCTGGTGGTTCTCTTGGTTCAGAGCCTTTTGTGTCACTTTTCATGCCCAAAAATATTATAAACCCGAATGATAACAAAGAGTGGGGTGAGCCGCACCGCTATCATAATGAAGAAGACATTAAAATGTATAATCAGCGTTTAAGTGAAATACCGGAAGGTACTATTTTAGAAAGAGCCAACATCGAAAAAATTAATAAAGGAGGAATGGGTTATGCACAAAGAGAGATTGACAGGGATTTCATAATCAATGAGATAAAAGCTATTAAAACACTTTTCAAAAATGCTGAAATCAATGGTGATTTAATACTTGGAATGATAGCTTATTGAAATGAAAATATCATCAATGGTATTTTAGCGTATTGCTCTCAATCCACCCAAACCGTACACCCCTCCGTACAATTCGTACAAATATCAATCTTATCCCTCCCTTGCAGCAGTTGTCGTCTAAATTGCTGATATTCAGCACCTTGCCAGAGTGTTTTGAAGCTCGTTTGTTTCAGGTCGCCGAGTCGGTGGGTGGCGTCCTTGTCGAAGCAGCAGGGGACGACCATGCCATCCCATGTGATGACGCAAGAGTGCCAGAGCTTCCAACAATGGTTCAGCAATTCATTTTTCACTTGCCAAGTGCCGTCTTCTTTTTCGGCATATCGGGCGTATTTTTCGATGGTTGGGATGAGTGGATTGCCGTTTTCGTAATCGTAAACTTGAGCGGTTTTCAGCTTCACTTCATCGACACCGATTTCTTCGGCAAGGCGATAGACATCCGGGATTTGATGCTCATTCGGCTTCACGACGAGGAATTGAAAAATCAAATGCGGCGTCTTAGAATTGAGTTTTTTCTTCCATTTCACCATATTTTTTGCACCTGCCAATACATTTTCCAGTTTGCCAGCTTTGCGATATTGTTCATATACCTCTTGCGTTGTGCCATCCACCGAAATAATCATCCTATCCAAGCCCGATTCTACTGTTTTTCGTGCATTTTCATCATTCAAAAAATGTGCATTCGTGGACGTAATCGTGTAAATGCCTCTATCGTGGGCATACTTCACCATGTCCAGAAAATTGGGATTAATATACGGTTCGCCTTGAAAATAAAAAATCAGGTAGAGTAGGTCTTTATGGAGTTCGTCGATGGTTTTTTGGAAAAAATTCTCGCGCAGATTGCCCGTAGGTCGCGTGAAGGCACGCAATCCGCTCGGACATTCGGGGCAGCGCAAGTTACACGCCGTCGTCGGTTCAAAAGAAATCGTAAACGGCATCCCCCACTGTGTCGGCTTTTTACGCCACTTGGTCAGGTAAAAGGACGACACCACCTTCACTGCATTCCAGATACGGCGCGGTGTCATTTTCGATACAAAGTTCAAACTATCTTTCAGATATAATGACATAATTCAGACGCAATAGAACGCGGATTTAACAGATTAAACGGATGTTCACAGATTACAATTCAACGCTTACTCGCGAAAGATGTTGAACACAGACTCCCTTTAGGGCTATAGTGCGCGTCAGCAAATTAATCATTAACCGTTATTATAAATATTTCTCTATCAACACTTTACGATGATGAATTTCATGTCCGATAATAATATACGCCAATCCGCGTACTGAAATCGCGTTATCGCTTGCCGTTCCCATACGCTCGAAAGCTTCGGGCGAAAAATGCCGAAACATCGCATGTGTCATATCCCTCGTAGTCGCAAATTGCTCTGCCAAACTCTCCAAAGTTCGCTCGGAAACATCGACGGATTTCGCAAATAAATCTTGGTCAAAACCCGGAATAGGCGTCTTATCCTCCCTTGCTATACGCAAGGCGCGATACGCCATAACCTGTTCGGTATCAATCAAGTGCATCAAGACTTCCTTGACCGTCCATTTGCCTTCTGCGTAGCGATAGTCGCCCTTTTCTTCCGGCAGATTGGCAATCAATTCTTGCGTCTCGTGGTGAACATGACGAAAGTTCGTCAAAATATCCCCATCCGGCACTTTGCCCACATAAGTATGGTAGTACGGCGCATACTCATTTTCGTTTGGTCGCATAAGTAATGCTTAAATGATGAAATGTTGTAATGCTTAAATGAGAATGAATGAGTGAATGTCCCGATAGCTATACGGGATGAATGGATGAATCAAGTGAAATGAAATGATTCATTCATTCTCTCATTCAAAATTCATTCATTACATTATCGCATTAAAAACATTCACTCATTCACTCATTACTTATTCTACATCAATGAGTTCGATATTAAAAAGTAGGGCAGAATTTGAGGGAATAGCACCTGAAGGCGAGTCATTGCCATAGGCATAACGCGAAGGAATCAGAAGCGTTCCTCTACCGCCTTCTCTGAATAATGGAATGCCAATTTGCCAGCCAAGAATCACATTATTCAGCGAAAAAGTTGAAGGTACTCCCCTATCGTAAGACGAGTCAAATTTATTACCATTCAGCAAAAAACCTTCGTAATGTACCGTCACCGTACTGCCAGTGACGGCTTGCGTTCCTGTACCTTCACTTTCGATGATATAATAAATACCCTCTTCCGTAGATTCGGCGATTAGGTTGTTATCCGCGATATAGTCTTGGATGAGTTGCTCGTCAATTTCCGTGTAGTCTTTATCTTTTTTACAAGCCACAAAACACATTGATAAACAAACGAGTACAAATAAAATATTCTTCATAATAGTAAGAGAGGTGATACAAGAGAAATTAGACGAAAGATGGGAGAATTGAGATGAGAGAAAATAATACCATCTCTTATCTCTCGTCTCATTTCTCTTGTCTCGTGTCTAACGTCCGTTAAAATTTGCTTTTCTTTTTTCGACGAAAGCGGTAACACCTTCAGCCATATCTTCTGTCTCAATTAGTGCGCCAAAATACTCATATTCTTTCTGATAAGCGGTTTTACCTTCATTAAAATGAGCATTGATACATTCGATAGCTTTTGCGATGGCAATTGGTGCTTTCGCGCCGATTTTCGTGATAATTTCTTTGGCTTTTGCCACCTCTTCACCTTGCGGTACTACGTGGTTTGCCAAGCCCAAACGATACGCTTCGGCTGCGCCAATCATATCGCCCGTCAGGTGCAATTCCATTGATTTCGCCTTGCCTATAAGTTGTGTAAGTCGTTGAGTACCACCATATCCGGGAATGAGTCCGAGATTAACTTCGGGTTGCCCAAATCGCGCTTTTTCGCCTGCGATACGCATGTGACACGCCATCGCCAACTCGCATCCGGCACCCAACGCAAAGCCATTGACTGCCGCTATGACAGGTTTCGGAAAGTTTTCTATCGAAAAGAAAATATCCTGACCAGTTTTGGACAATGTCGAGCCAGTTTCAGCATCCAAACTCGAAAATTCTTTGATGTCTGCCCCCGCCACAAATGCTTTCGCGCCTGCACCTGTGAGTATCACGCCTTTCAAGCCCTCCAAGGCAGGTGCGTGTACCTCAAATAAATGACGAATTTCGAGCATCGTCTGTTTATTCAAAGCGTTCAAGGCTTTCTCGCGGCTTATCATCGCTACGAGTATGCCGTTTTCAAATTCTATATCTAAAATTTCAAAATTCATCTATGTTAATTATTAGTTCATAATTGATAACGATAGTCCATAGTCGCGATAGTTCGCGAAAGTCGATAGAGTATAGCCCATACTTTTTTTCGCTACGCGAAAAAAAGTATCTGCATTCGTCTATTGACTATGGACTATCGTCTATGGGCTGGTTGCAAAGTAATGACTTTTATTTGTAAAAATATATAACGTACACGGCTTAGTACATTTTCAATTAAATTTCTTTGTGTTTTTGAATCTTCCAATGTGGTTTTAACCCATTGATTTTCAGCGAAATACAATGGGTTAAAACCACATTGGAAGATAAAGGAACTTAATAAATAATGTACTTAGTTCTACATTAAGACTCTAAAAGAAATTGATTATCAGTTATTTATGTGTGTTTTAGTTGACTTCATTTAAATGGGAAATAAATACATTTAAATAATTTAAATTTAAAATATACACTGTACGAATCGGTTAGTTTTTGTAGTCGTCTTATTATTAAAAAATAACATTTAAATCGCACTGATATAACTCTCTAAAGGTTAGTAAATCAAGAGTCTTAATGTAGAATTAGTATCAGGAATTAAATAAATGTACATTCTTCACGTCGTTATTTTTTCTTTAGACGAACCAAATTTGACGCGAATACTCACTGTATTTAAGGAAAATTTGGTAAAGTAGACTTTATTCTAAAATAGTTTGGATGAAAGAGGAAATAAAGATTTTTTCACTAATCAAGGCGGCTGAAATTGAGCTATGCCTTAGCATAGTGAATTTTCAGGCAACGCAGAGTAGTGGAAAAAGATTATTTACTCTGTACAAAATATTTTAGAATAAAGTCTAATATAAAGGAAAAAGAACAAGTCGAGAATATACATTTATTTATGCCTCGTTCCTTAGTAGTAAGTCAATCTAATTATGATATGTTGCTTTGAGTGAAATTTTTTCGAGTACGAGGCGGAGGTTATTCAGCATAGCCGTAGCTAAGTAGTGAGACAAAAATATCCTTACTTTTTGACGGTTTCTTTTTCCGCTATTTTTCCCTACAAAAATCCTTACGTAGCGTAGGCTATGTGCGGTTTTTGTAAGAAAAAATATCGAAAAAATAACCACGTCAAAATTGTAAGCCTATTTTTGTCCCACTACTTACGCTGGATGTTCTCCAACAAAGTAATCGGACAAATTTCGCCAAATGAACTTATCATAATTAGTTTGACTTACTACTTAGTGAAAGAAAATAAATAACATGTCCCATTATACTCGTCTTTTTTCCGTCTAAGAATCCTTTGAAATCCTTATCCCGAATCGGGGTTCGGGACAGGCTGTAGCTAAGGCTATGTGCGGCTTTCAAAAAATCCTTAGACAAAAAAAATACTTCGCATTATGGGACATCTCATTTAATTTCTTTCGCTTAGTGAAAGAAATTAAATAACATGTGCCATTATACTCGTCTTTTTTTGTCTAAGAATCCTTTGAAATCCTTACGTAGCTAAGGCTATGTGCGGCTTTCAAAAAATCCTTAGACAAAAAAAATACTTCGTATTATGGGACATCTTATTTAATTTCTTTCACTAAAGTTTTGTTAATCAAAAAATGAACGGTTTTACTTTCCTTTATTTCTTTGTAAATTTGTGAATTAGCTCAACGTAGCACGGTGCTTCCAGCCCGTGCCGCATACCACAAGTTCGCATGACACGGGCTGGAAGCACCGTGCTACGTTCAATTAGTGAAAGAAAATAAATAACATGTGCCATTATACTCGCCTTTTTTCCGTCTAAGAATCCTTTGAAATCCTTATCCCGAATCGGGGTTCGGGACAGGCTGTGCTAAGGCTATGTGCGGCTTTCAAAAATCCTTAGACGAAAAAAATACTTCGCATTATGAGACATCTTATTTAATTTCTTTCACTTACTAAAAAAATTTCTATGAAAAAGTATTTATTTATCGTATTAATATTGTCATTCACATTAAATGTAATGGCGCAACAAAATGTTATTTTTTCTACGACAGTGGATAAAGATACGCTGCGTATCGGCGAAGAATTTAAAATAGAATTTGTACTGGAAGGTGCGAGTTTTAATGATGTCAATATCCCTGATTTTGAGGACTTTGAGGTCGTCAGCGGTCCGTATCAATCTATGGAGACGCAAATCACAAATGGTGAAATTTATCAGCGAATTTCTTATGGTTTCCGCTTGCGTCCTACTCGTGCCGGCGATTTGGTGATACAACCCGCTAGCGCTCAAGTCAAAGGCGAAACCATAACGATAGACCCCGTACATTTGTATGTATTGGACGAAAAAATTGACCCGAATTATGCGCCGAATGTACAGGAAGAATTTTTTGATTTTTCATTTCCACCAACGCCGACACCGCCAATTCCGCCGAAAAAGAAACGTAAAACGATTAAGATTTAACGTAGCGCGATACTTCCAGTTCGCGTATTTAGCAGAGCCAACGCAGAACGAGTTGGAAACATCGTTCTACGAAAATTGAAAACGAATTAAGTTATTATAATGATTGAACGACCTATATTTTTTTATTTAAAAAAAATAAAAAATCGTATAAGTATCCAACCTATAGAGTTTGCAAAACCCTATAGGTTTCTTCCTTTGTTGCTTTGCTTTTTTATATCAGTAAATACCTTTTCCCAAGTCAGTTTTGAGGCGACAACCGACGCTGCACAAATCGTACAGGGCGACTACGTAAATGTGACATTTACGCTCTCGAATGCCGATATGACGAGCTTTCAAGCACCTGATTTTAAAGGTTTTAAAAATCTCCGCAGCAGTAATAATTCAAAATTTGAACAACGCAACGGGCGCGTGACTCGCGCTATATCGCGCACCTATACGCTACAAGGCAAACGCCCCGGCAAATACACTATTGGCGCAGCAATAGCCACCATAAAAGGTAAAAAATATCGTACCAAACCCTTCAAAATTGAAGTTTTGCCGCCAGGTAAAAAAGGTACGCGCGAGAAGGCAATTGACCGCATCAATGCTGGTACTGCCGTGTTGCTTCGTGCCGAAGTTGATACGACGACTATTTATTTGGGGCAGGGTATTGAGTTGGATTATACGTTGTATACGAGCGTGAGTTTGGAGCGTATCAGTCTTGTAGACGAACCTGATTATCCGGGGTTTTATGCCGTGCAGGTCAAGCAATTTCCTGATGATTGGCAGGTAAAAATGTTGGACAACATCAATTATAAATACAAGCCTGTCAAGCGCATGGCACTCTTTCCGCAAAAAAGCGGATTGCTTGAAATAAAGTCGATGACCATCCAAACCCGATTGCGTGTAGATGGTCAACGCCGTTCTTCTTATAAAAAAATTTCAAGCCCCATTTTGAAGCTGAATGTAAAGCCATTGCCAGAAGCTGGGAAGCCCGAAAATTTTAGTGGTGCGATTGGTACTTACGATGTGCAGGTGACGGCAGGAAGTAGCAATACCATCTCACTGAACGAAGCATATACAATTGGTATCAGCATTTATGGTGCAGGCGATTTGAAGCAAATACAAGCCCCCGACTTGGGACTCAATCCTGAAGAATTTGATGTTTACGAACCAAAAATCACGGAAAAAGTCTACGAAAATAAAGGCAAAGTAAGCGGTACTAAAACTTTTGAATATGTATTTCTACCCAAAAAAGTAGGGCGTTTTGAGGTCGCGCCATCGTTTTCGTATTTCGACCCCGAATTGGCGGAATATATTACCAAAACGCCTAAGACAATTGGGTTTCGAGTAGTGAAAGGCGCAGCAGGTACGGCAGGTATAAATGATGCGATTGATGAGGAAAATCGCCTTAAAAATCAAGATATTTTGCCGCTACAAAGTACTACACGCTTACGTACACGCGGACGTGGATTTTTTGGTTCGTTTCTTTTTTGGTCAATGCTTTTGTTGCCTATTCTTCTCTTTGTCGGCGCAATCGGCTATCGCCAGATACTCATTAGACGCGGAGATATTGACCCGAAATTGCTACGTCAGCAGGGCGCAGGAAAAGTAGCGCAAGAACGGCTTTCTACCGCCAAAACGCTAATGAATGCTAATAAAAGTCGCGATTTTTATGATGAAATTTCGCAAGCTCTTTGGGGGTATGTGGGCGATAAGTTGGCGATTCCTTTGTCGGAATTGACGAAGGAAAATGTACGAGAAAAATTGGTCACACAGCAAGTTGCGGAAGCCGATACGGAACGTTTTGTCGCGCTGCTAAATACTTGCGAAATGGCATTGTTTGCAGGTATGGATAATGCGGCAGATATGAGCAAAACTTATGATGAAGCAGCAAGGGTCATCACAAATATTGAACAAGAGACGAGGGAGACGAGAGACGAGGGAGACGAGAGACGAGGTGACAAAAAAACGATGACAACTATCATTTTTTTGTTTTTTAGCTCATTTTTAATAGCTCAACCTTCGTTTGATGCCGCAAATCAAGCTTACGAAAAGGCGAATTATAATTTTGCGATTGAGCAGTACGAGGGCATACTCGGTGAGGGACAACATTCTGCCGAATTGTATTATAATCTCGGCAATGCTTACTTCAAAAAAGGGAATTTGGGTAAGGCGATTCTCAATTATGAACGCACACTCACCCTCGCGCCACACGATACGCAGGCACGCGATAATCTCGCTATCGCCCAAGCCCGAACGGTGGATATTATTCAACCTTTGCCCGATTTTTTTCTGACGGAATGGTGGCGTAGTTTGCAGCAAAATTTGTCAGCAAATGCGTGGTCGTGGATAGCGATTTTGATGCTTTGGTTGAGTGTCGGCGGCTTTGTGGTTTGGTTGCTTTTTTCGCAGCGCGAACAGAAAAAACGCGGCTTTCTGATCGGCATGGTGTGTTTGGCTTTATTCGGAATTACCTTCATGTTGGCTGCTCAAAGAAATGCCGCACAACAAAATAGTAATCAAGCAATTATCCTCGAAAAACAAACTAATCTGAAAGATGCCGCCGACGCCGATAGTCCCAATATTTTAAAACTACATGAAGGCACTAAAGTATATTTGCTCGACCAAATCGGAGAATGGCATAAAGTCCGCCTACCAAACGGCGAACAAGGCTGGCTAAAAGAAGGGAGCTTTGAGGGGGTTTGAAATCTCAACTTCAACCGCAAACTCAACTTCAACTTCAACTTCAAACTCAACTTCAAACTCAAACTCAACTTCAAAGATTTGGCTTCGCCAAATCATAGTAATAAAGAATTTGCATAGCAAATTCTCCTAAAGTTGAAGTTGCATTTGAGTTTGCGGTTGAAGTTGAAGTTGAAGTTGAGTTTGAAGTTGAAGTTGAGTTTGAAGTTGAACTCCCCTCACTTCCCCCCTTGAATGATGCTCCAAATATGTCGTCCGAAGAGAAAGAGGACAATCAGATACGCAATCGCTGGTATGCCTATGGTAAATAAAAAAGCCATAACCACAAACATTATAATGACCGGACCTATAATGGCTGCCGGATGCACTTGCTCTTTTCGTTTCATTTGTGAGCGTTGTTGCTGTTGGGCGGCTTGTCTGCGTTGGATTTCGCGCCTCATTTTCTCCTCTCTGCTTAGTGGCTTCGGTTTTTGACCAAGTGATTGCGGTTGTTGTGGTTTCGCTTTTACTTGCGGTTTGTTGGTTGTTGGTTTTGTCTCAAATTCGGGGAGTTCGAGTCGGGCGTTTGGTTTTGCTTGGGGCTTCAGAGGGTTTACTTTGGGAGGTGCTGGCACGATGAGGTCTGTTTCGGCTTTGGGTATGTCATTGAGTGAGCCTATGCTAATGTCGGGAATGGTCGGCAATTGCCAATCGACATCAGGCACTTTCAGGTCAAAACCTAAGGCAGTATCACGCTCCAATTCGAGTGCGCGGGCTTCACGGCGGTCGCGTGAGCCAGATTCGTCATAAGGTGGATGTGGTCGCCTACGACTTGACTTATTATAAGGCTTACCTTTTCTTGATTCCGATTTTTTATAACGCTTGCTCATGATAATGATTAATGGTTAACGGCTAATGATTAATTTTGGGTGTAGCTATCATCAGAAGATGAATTTGTACAATTTACAAATAAAAATGCATATTTGTTATCTTTATGGTAAACAAAATATCAAAATCTAATTTAAAAATGCTATTTGCTACGTTTTTGTTGGAATTTAGATATTGGAATTTGTTATTTTGGAATTTAGAATTTCACTAAATTATGGAACGTTTATTTACACTTTTAATATTGGTCTTGCTGTCAGGCTGTGCGCCGCGCATACATTATCTTGACACGTCTTCTGAATACATTAAATCGGAAAAAGTATCTGACGATGAGGAAGTTACTGCTATGATTGCGCCGTATAAAGAACGGCTGGATGCGGAGATGAATACCGTTATTGGCAATACTGCAAAGGAATTTTCGAAGGCAAAACCCGAATCGCTAATGGGCAATTTTGTGGCGGATTTGATTCACAAAAAATGTGAAGACTATTACGGCAAAGCGATTGATTTTACGGTCGTCAATTATGGCGGTTTGCGTATTCCGGTGCTGCCTGCGGGCGATATTACGCGCGGGAAAGTTTTTGAATTAATGCCTTTCGATAATATGCTCGTGGTACTCGAAATTAAAGGCGCGACGGTGCGACAAATCTTCGGTACAATGGCTGCAAATGGTGGTTGGCCCATCAGCAAACAGGTGTTGTATGTGATTGAAAATGCGTCGCCTACGGATATTCTGATTAATGGAGAAGCATTGGACGATGAAAGAATATACAAAGTCGCGCTATCAGATTATCTCGCCAATGGCGGTGATAAATTGTTTTTCCTAAAGGATAAAAAACGACATAATTTGGGCGTATTATTTCGTGAAGCAATTTTGGAATATGTAGTCGAACAAAATGGCGAAACCATGGACGCACAGATAGAGGGGCGAGTGAAGAATTAGTCGATAGTCCATAGTCCTAAGTGAAAAAAATTAAATAAGATGTCCCATAATGCGAAGTATTTTTTTGTCTAAGGATTTTTTGAAAGCCGCACATAGCCTTAGCT
>ENA-ORXU01001458-ORXU01001458.1-marine-metagenome-genome-assembly--contig:-NODE-1458-length-19238-cov-7.163405_pt1 | contig 19238 bp, 18 predicted proteins | sample MGYA00237869_ERZ511484 | MGnify/ENA metagenome assembly ERZ511484
GCAGGATCGGGTCATGTCCGTATGAACCGTTGATGGAGAAGGCGATGAGCAGCCTACCGCGAATCGCCATCCGCAGCGTCAGGGGCCAGTTCACATTCCGTGACCAGCAAGAGCACCTGGCCCGGCAGCAAGCCTACCGCTGGCTGGGCGGCGGCGCGCTCGTGGCCGTGGCGGCCGCATCGGCCGGACGTGATCGCCAACGGGTGAGCGAGCCGTTCCGGTCACGCAGGGTGACGTCCAGTCCCGGTTCCCCCCGCCCGATGCGGGCGATGCCCGGTGCGTCGACACACCCAAGTGCCGCCTCCAGCCAGGCCGGATCGGGGTGGGTCACGCGCAGGCGCTCGATGCGCAGGCCCACGTCCGACATGCTCGAGGTGGGATCGATGCCGGCGGGCCACTGGATCAGCACCGGAAACGCACCGTGCTCGATCAGCGAGCCATCATCGCGCAGCGCGATGTTCCAACTCAGATGCCCGCGCCGCTGTTCGACCGAACGCCCGGCATCGATGCCGGCACGCCGCAGACCTTGCAGCGCGGCCTGCAGATCGGGCACGCCGAGCACCCAGGTCAGCAACCTCGGCTCCGCCGTCGAGCGACCCGACGGGTCCGGGCGGTCCAGCTCGAACCAGCGTGCCCGCTCGGGTGGCTCGGCCTCGGTGTCGATCGCGAGCAGCTCCAGGAACACGCCGGGAGCCACTCGTGTCAGGCAATTGTGCGTACCCATCAGCGGATGGCGGCCGCCTGCCGGCAATCGCACGCCGGTACGCTGCTCGAACCGATCGACGCCGTCGCCCAGCACGTCGCTGACGAACACCAGATGATCCAGACGTGCACGCCCGCGATCCTGCATCGGAGAAACCTTCGGAAGTTCGACGGGTGTCACGCCGGCAGACCTGGACTGTAAGGCGGATCTCAAGTGTCCGGTCCGGGTGGCGCGTGTGTCAAGTGACGTGGGCACCGGACCTCAGAAGTCCGATCGGATGCCGATACCGCCTTCGAGCCGCGCGGATCGGGAACAGGGAGGTCCGGACAGGCTCGCGGAAGATTCATCGGTCATCGACCGTCCAGGGCTGTGAATGGACCCGTTCGGACAAACAAGGTTTGGGGTACTCGCGCTGGGTGGGGTGGCAGCGTCGTTGATCCTCTGGCTGTCGATCAGCTTCTGGCTGGATGCCTGGAACCAGCGTCAGGCCGCGCGGCAGTTCCGCCAGACCGCTCACATGGAAGCGGAATTGCTCGCGGTCACCCGAGACGCCGCGCACGAGCGGCAAGTGTCGGTGCGACAGATGGCGCGGTTGCCGACCCGGAACGACGGGATCGGTCAGGTCGACCGACCCGTCGAGCTGGCCGTGCTGCGCTCGGCACGACTGGACGAGGTGTTGCGCTCGGTCGTTGAAGCGCTGGACGATCCGGTGCTGGTCTCAGGATTCCGGTTCTCTTCCTCGGCCCTCGAGGCGACGCTGGGCGCGCTGGAGTCCACGCGTGCCGGGCTCGATGCCCAGCGTGCGTCCAACGAGCGCCTGTTCGCAGCCCCGGCGGGCGGCCATACCCACCTGTTGAAGGATCTGGCCCGCGAGCGCGCGATGAGACGTACCTACGCGCGCACCACCCGCCTGATCGAGCGGCTGCACGAGCTGCACGACGGGCTGCACCTGGAGGCCCGCATCTCGGCGCGTTCCATCAGCGACCTGCGTCGCCTGCGGATCGACCTGCGCGACTTCGCCGAGCACGCCTCCCGGGTCTCCGTGCTGCGCAGCGTCGCCGCCTCGCCCATGGTGGAGCGTCTGCGTGGCTCGGAGAACCGCTGGACCATCAACAACGCCGAGGAGAACCTGCGCCTCGGCACGGCCATCGAGCGGCTGCGCCACCACCAGAGCGACGCCAACGTCAGCGCACGATTGCTGGCTCGCCTGAGCGAGCTGGTCGACCTGGCCGACATCGGTGATCCCGGGCGTGATGCGGTCATGCGAGCGCTCGCCGAGGTCGATCAGCAGATCGCTCGGGGCATCGCCATGCGGATCGACGAGATCGAGGCGCATGCGCACCGCCGACTGTTCATCGACAGCCTGCTGGTGCTCGTCTGCTTCTGGATCGGGATCGCGTGCATCAAGCTGCTGCGAACCATCCAGCACCACGCCTGGCACGACAGGGTGACGGGCCTGGTCAATCGGCATCGGTTCGAGCAACTGCTGTGCGATGCCCGGAGCGATGCGCTGAGCCTGGACAAGCCATTGGCCGTGCTCGTGCTGGGCATCGACAACTTCACCAGCATCAACAGCCGCGTCGGTCATGCGATCGGCGATTCGCTGCTGCGATCGGTAGCCGAGCGCTTGACGCATGGCATGGACGACGAGCAGCCGCTCGGTGCGCTGGGGGGTGATCATTTCGCCGTCGTGGTGCGCCGGGCGGACTCGCTGGACGAGGTGCTGCGCCGCGCCGAGACGTTACGCAAGACCTGTGGCGAGCCCTACCGCGCCGAGGGGGCGAACCTGCAGATCACCCTCAGCCTGGGCGTGGCCCGATGCGACCGATCGAGTGCCGGAAGGCTGCCCTGCGCACCGGCGCGCGAGCTGCTGCTCCAGGCGGAGGTCGCGATGCGCCAGGCCAAGGATGACGGGCGCGATCGGGTCCGGCTCTTCGATCGGGCACTGGCCGAGAGAAACCGGGAGAACATCGAGCTGGAAAGCGCGTTGCGTCTGGCCATCGTGGACGATCAGCTCGAGCTGCACTATCAGCCCAAGGTCTGCATGAGGACCGGACGGGTGGACGGCGCGGAGGCGTTGCTGCGCTGGCACCACCCCGAGCGAGGCACGATCTCGCCGGGCGTGTTCGTGCCGATCGCCGAGCGCAGCGGCCTGATCCCGGCGATAGGGCGCTGGGTCCTGGAGCGGGCGATTCGCCAGACGGCGATGTGGAACCGCGATCGCGTGTCGCCGATGCAGATCGCGGTCAACATCTCGGCCCAGCAGTTCATGGAGGGCGGGCTGGTCGAGCACATCGAGCGACTGCTGGACGAGTACGACTTGCAGGCCCGGCACCTGGAACTGGAGATTACCGAGAGCGTGGGCATGATCGACATGCAACGGGTCGTCGATCAGCTGGGCCGGTTGCGCGCATCCGGAATCAGCATCGCCATCGACGATTTCGGTACCGACTACTCGTCGCTGCAGTACCTGGACATCCTGCCGCTGGACACGCTGAAGATCGATCGGGCGTTCATCCTTCAGCTCGACGGCAATGAAGGTCGAGCAAAGGGTCGGTCACTGGCGCGCACCATCGTGATGCTGGCCGATTCGCTGGCGCTGAAGACCGTCGCCGAGGGGGTCGAGACCCGGGAGCAGCTGGACAAGGTCCAGGCGCTGGGCTGCGACTACGTGCAGGGCTACTACTATTCGCGTCCGCTGCCCGCGCTCGAACTGGCGGATGCCGTCGCTGCGATCGAATCGGTGGCCGTGCCGGCACTCAGGCCCGCGGCCTGAGCGCCGGCACGGCCACCGTCGTTCAACGTTCCAGTGCGCCCACGCCCGAGAACCTGAACGCTTCCTGTTCCAGCGCGTCCAGTTCCTCCGGCGCCATCTCGTCGTGCGCCACCAGGATGCGGCCCAGGAAGACCAGCGGCAGCTCGTCCTCGCGGCCCTCCAGGTGGTACTTGATCGCTTCGGCGGCCGCCGCACCGACGTCGTCACCCATGCGCATCGGGGTCGCGTCCAGCTCGCCACGACGGATCGCGTCAAGCTCCAGTCCGGTACCGCCCCAGCCGGTGGAGATGATCTCCTTCTCCTTTCCCGCGGCAATCTGGGCCTCGACCGAACCCATCGCCATGGCGGTGTTCGCGTTGTGGATCAGCGTCACCTCGGGGTAGGCCTGCAGGATCAGCTGGGTACCCTCGAAGCCGCCCTCGCGCGTGTACTCGCCGTAGTTCTCGTAGGCCAGCTCCCAGTTCCCCTTCTCTTCCACGCAGTTCTGGAAATCGCCGGAACGCTGATTGTCGGTGATGCCCGGGATGCCGCGGTTCATCGCGTACACGATGTCGTTGCCCAGGCGCTCGACCAGGTAGTCGCACACGTTCAGCGCGCCCAGCGTGGAGGAGAAGTCGAACCAGCCTGCCGGCTGCTTCTCGAACTGCTTGAGCGGCGTGAAGAAGGACCACACGAACGTGGTGAACTCGTCGCTGGAAACCAGCCGTTCGATGTTGTCGGCCTGGGTGGCAAGCTCAGACGGGCCGAACACGATGAAGTCGTACAGGTCGCCGTCCTGCAGCACCTGCTCGGTGTAGGTGCTCTGCAACGAATGCTCGATCTGGCGCGAGGCGAATTCGGTGGTCTCGTATTCGATGCCCAGCTCGTCCATGCGCTTGGTGAAGGCCAGGTAGGCCCGTGCCCAGAAATCGGAGACGTCGGCCGAGGGGTAGATCAGCGCGATCTGCAGGGGCTCGTCCTGTTCCACCGTCAGCGGTACCGCCGTGGTGCCGACCACTTCCTGAAGGGCTTCGACGGTGCCGGGCTGGTTGACCTCGTCCGGCAACCAGTAGTCGCGCTCCGCCGCATCGGGCAGTTCCTTGACGGGAATCGCGTAGTCGCCGGCCGCCTGCGCCCCGCTCATCAGGATCGAGGGCGCCGCCAGTGCGGCGGCCAACGCCGCGGCCACCGGCAGCGACGGCCGCGTCGGCAGTCTCTTCGTGAAAGTGCGTGCTTGCATGTCGATTCCTCGATGGTGTCCCGGGGACCGGGACAGGACGTTGCGGGCCGGCAGGCGGCGCCGTCGATCGGGCAGCGCCTCAGCGAACCGCGGTGGTCTCGCCGGCGAACAGCCAGCCGAGCAGGAACAACGCTCCGGTGATCGCGAACAACGTCGCGATCAGCCGTAACGTACGCCTGGCCTCGGGGCTTGCGAACTTGGATCCCAGGCTGCCGCCACCGTCCCGATCGGACTTCTGCAGCCAGGTGTAGAAGGCGACCGAGGCGATGATCACCGCACCCGAGGCGACCGACTGCCAGAAGAACTCGATGCGCAGCGTCACCAGCGCATTGATCATCATGGACAGCAGCAGCACGCCGGCCAGCGAGCCGACGATAGAACCGCGCCCTCCGAACAGCGACGTGCCACCGACGACGACGGCGGCGATGACGTGCAGATTGAAGAAGGGTGCGGAGGTGGCCTGCACCGCATTGAGCTTGCCGGCCAGCATCACGCCCGCCAGCCCGGCCATCGCGCCCATCAGCACGTACACGTAGATCTTGTAGCGATCCACCGGTATGCCGGTCAGCTCGGCCGCCTCGGGATTGGAACCGATGGCCAGCGCGTAGCGACCCAGCCGCGTCCGGGTGTAGATCACGTAGCCGAGCAACAGTGTGGACAGCCCGATCACCACCGGGATCGCCACGAAGCCCGGGATCTCGCCGCGACCGATGGCGACGATCTCCTCGGGAAAGCGCGACAGCACCACGCCCTTGGCCAGCACCAGCGCGAAGCCCCGGTAGGCCAGATCCATCGCCAGCGTGCCGATCAGGTCCGGCACCTTCAGGCGCGTGATGATCAGACCGTTGACCAGGCCGCACAACGCGCCGAGCGAGATCGCCAGCGGCACCGCCACCCACCAGGGAAAGCCGAACGACTTGACCATGTAGGCCATGATGATCGCGGTGAGCGCCGCGACCGAGCCGATCGACAGATCGATGCCGCGCGTGCAGATGACCAGCGTCATCGCCATCGCCATCGGCATGTACAACGCGGCATCCTTCAGGATGATGTCGAAGTTCGACAACCGAAAATAGCGTGCCGGCTCCAGGATCGCCATCAGCAGCAGCACGGCGGCGATCATCGCCATCGGACCGATCAGCGCGACGTAGCGATCGAGCCGCTCGCGCGTGGTCGGGCCGGCGGCGAGCGCATCCGGTTCGCCGCTGGCGTGACCGGTGGCCGGTGCGGCGCTGGTATCGCTCATCGGACGCTCTCGTTGCTCAGGGGAATCCGGGGAATCCGGGGGAACGGCTGCACCGCAACGATCGGCTCGGGCGGTGGCACTCAGGCGGCGTTCCGGTCGGCGGCACCGACGATCATGCCCAGCACCGAGGTGATGTCGGATTCGCTCGTCCGGACGATGCCTGCGCGTCGACCGCGACGCATCACCTGGATCCGGTCGGAGACCGCGAACACGTCGTCCAGGCTGTGGGAGATCACGATCACGGCGATGCCCTGATCGCGCACCGCCTGGATCAGCTTCAGGGTACGGGCGGTCTCCTGCGGCCCGAGCGCCGCGGTCGGCTCGTCCATCACCAGCACCTTCAGTTCGCTGTTGTAGACCGCCCGGGCAATGGCCACCGCCTGGCGCTGGCCGCCCGAGAGGCTGGAGGTCGGCACGTCCATGCTGCGCAGCCGAACGCCCAGCCGCTCTTGCAGTACGCGCTCGGCTTCGCGGCGCATGCGCCGGTTGTCCAGCAGCGTCACGCCCAGCACCCTCCTGGTCAGTTCGCTGCCCAGGAAGAGGTTGGCGGCGGGCGTCAGGTGATCGGCCAGCGCCAGGCTCTGATAGACCGCATCGATGCCCCGGTCGATCGCGTCCGAGTGCCCGTTCAGCAGCAAGGGCTCGCCGGCCATCGTCATGGTGCCCGATGTGGGACGATAGACACCGGTCAGGATCTTGATCAGCGTGGACTTGCCCGCGCCGTTGTCGCCGACGATGGCGAGCACCTCGCCGGCTTGCACTTCCAGGTCGACATCATCGAGTGCGGTCACGCCGCCGAAGCGCTTGCCGATGCCACGCATCGCGATCAGCGGTGTTCGTTCCTGCACTGGCACCATCCGGAAAGGGTTCCGACGCGTCGCGTATCGGCGTTCAGTCTCGCGGAGAAAGTGACGACCTGTCAAGGATGCCGTGCCACCGGGGAACCGTGCTGATATCGTCGTGGATGCCGATGGTTCGGCGCGGGATTCGCGTGATGAACGATATCGACGACTGGCCGGACGACTACTTCGCCAGCCGTGAACGGTTCGTCGCGCTGGCGCGACGGAGCGGCGCGCGGGTCGCATCGCATCCGGTGCGCCCGGTCGGTCCGCAGGGCGAGCCCTTGTCGGTGGACGTTGCCGTGATCGGGGCGCCCCGGGCCGCGCACCTGATCGTGATGAGCAGCGGGGTGCACGGCGTCGAGGGATTGCTCGGTGGCTGCATCCAGAGACAGGCCTTGCGGTCGATATCGCGTGCCGGTCTGCCGGATGACACCCGCATCGCACTGGTGCACGCGGTCAATCCCTGGGGGTTCGCGCACCGGCGGCGCGTCGACGAGAGCAACGTCGATGTGAACCGCAACTTCATCGACCCGTCGGAGCCGCTGCCGGCCAGCCATCATCGCTATGCGGAACTGGATCCGCTGATCAATCCGACCGGGTTGCCCGACGCCTTCGACGAGTGGCGCTTCTGGTTGCACGCAGCGCGGCTGCTCGCTCGCGAGCGAGCCTTCGCCGCCCTGGCCGAGCCGATCGCGTCCGGACAGCACGATCATCCGAAGGGCCTGTTCTACGGTGGCACCGGGGCCGGCGAGTCGAGCCGGTTGTTGCAGTCGATCCTGCTCGAGCTGTCGACGGATGCCGATCGCGTGACCCATCTGGACCTGCACACCGGGCTCGGCCCCTCGGCTGTCGCCACCTTGATCGGCAACACGAACATCGGTGACGTCGACGGGCGACAGCACCGGCTGCGCGCGCACTACGACCAGCCCGTCCGGCTCGACGATGCGCCCGACAACCCCTACGATGCGCACGGCACGCTGAGCCGGTGGTACCAGCGCCACCTGTCGCACATTCCGTTCACCTACCTGTGCGTGGAGATCGGCACGGTCAACCCGCTGAGCGTGCTGTCCGCGCTGCGACGCGAGAACCGCGCACATCACTGGGCGCATCAGTGGGCAAGCCCGGGTACCGCGTCCCGGGCACGGGCCGGGCAGGCGCTGCTCGACGTGTTCGCGCCGCGTTCCGGCCGCTGGCGGCGGCGCAGCCTGCAGCAGGGTGCTCGGGTATTTCGTGGTGCGCTGGAATCCTGAGTCGCCGACCGCTCGACCACCGGCTCAGCGGCCAGGCCTGCGCCGCACCGGGTCGATGCCGGTCGGCCCGAAGCGTTCGGGCTCCGTCGGCACCGCCGCCTCCGGCGGGCCGGGTTCGGCCAGACCTGCCAGGATCGGACAGTCGGGGCGATCGTCTCCCTTGCAGCTTTCGGCCAGGTGACGCAGCGTGCCGATCATCGATTGCAGGGTCTGCGCCTTGCGCTCCAGCATCGATACGTGATCGAGCGCGAGTCGCTTGACGTCGGCACTGGCACGATCGCGTTCCTGCCACAGCGCCAGCAGCTCGCGCATCTGCTCGATGGAGAACCCCAGGTCGCGCGAACGGCGGATGAAGCGCAGCGTGTGCACGTCGCGTTCGCCGTAGACCCTGTAGCCGGCATCGGTGCGTGCGATGTCGCTGATCAGACCGATGGACTCGTAGTGCCGGATCATCTTCGCCGACACGCCGCTCGCCTTGGCGGTGTCGCCGATGTTCAGCATGGCCGGCGGGCGCCTACGGCCGTATTTCCAGGGCGGGCCGTCGTATGCCCTGCACCGGATCAAGGGGTGGCAGCTCGTCGCCGATCGCCGTCGCCCCCGGATCGCGCCCGGTGTCGAAGTTCGCCGCCAAATAATCCAGCACCCGATCGCGCATGTCGCCTTCCAGCGGTGGCATGTTCTGCTTCGCGGTCATCCAGTGCAGCAGCTCGTCCCAACCGTCACGGGTCAGGCCCTGCTGCTTGACCAGGTTCAGCGAATGACAACCCCCGCACCACGCGCCGGTCAGCTCGCGCCCTTCGCCGGCCGGCCATGATGCGCCGTACTGATCGTCGGTGGCCGCCTGCAGCGGTACGGCAAGGGCCGATGCGACGAGGGCGGCGAGCGCCGCTGCGCCGCAGAGCATCAGGCGACGCAGCGGGCGACGCTGCCGCCGCGCCGGGTCCGGCTCGTTCGAATCCCTCATCACGTGTGCTCCTCAGGCCGCCGGTACCATCACCGCGATGCGATGCATGGCGTTGTTCATGTACCCCTTGGGATTCCACGGCACCGCGAACGGCTGCACCGCGCCGGTGTCGTCGCTCGCCCGCGCCCAGATCTCGTAGTAGCCGTGGGTGGGGAAGCTTACGTCGCCCTGCCAGGTTGCCCACGAGTAGGGGTTGGGCAATTCGGCGAGGGGAGCCTCGGTCCAGCTGGCACCGAAATCGTTCGAGAGCTCCACCTTGGTGACCGTCGCATCGCCGGCCCAGGCGTGCCCGCGCAGGCGCAGCGTCTTCTGCCCGGGGGACAGGGTCTGACCCGAGCGCGGGCTGGTGATCAACGACTTCACGATCATCGACTCGATCGTCACGAAGTCCTCGTCCGGCACCTCGGTGCCCGGGGCGACCGGGTAGGCCGGCACCGAGTAGGAGGGCGGCGCCATCTTGGTACCGGTCCATTTCTCGGCGGCCAGGGTGATGCCGGTCAGCCACTTCTGCGAACACGAACCCGGCCAGCCCGGTACCACCAACCGCAGCGGTGCTCCGTTCATCGGATGGATCGGTCCGCCGTTCTGCTCGAAGGCGATGAGGTTGTTCGGATCCATCGCCTTGGCGACCGGCACGCCACGAGAGATCGGCGCCTTGCCCGCGTCGCCGGACAGATGCGTATCGGCGCCGTGGTTGCCGGTGTAGACCGCGGACGCCTTCACGCCCGCCGCCTCCAGCACATCCTTCAGCCGCACTCCCTTCCAGCTGGAGTTGCCGATCGCCCCCACGCTCCATTGATTGCCCTTGGCCGGCGGATTGAAGCTGGCGCGCCCGTTGCCGCCGCACTCGATCTGCAAGGCCGCCTCGACCACCTCGAACCGGGACTTCAACTCCTCGATCGACAGCGTCAGCGGATTGTCCACCTCGCCATCGATCGTCAGCGTCCAGCCCTCGCTCGCCATGTCGGCGGGCGGCACGCCGTTGTTCCTCACGAAATGGCGTGACAGCGGGGTGATGTCGGCATCCAGCAGGTGCGCCGGCGTCTCCGCGTTGACCGGACGATCGTTCAGCACCGACAACCCGTCCTTGCCGTCGATCACGAACGAGCCGGTCTCCTCGGCGAAGGCGGCGGGTATGAGTCCTGCCGGCATGTGCCGGTGAAACGGGATGAAGCCGCCCAGGGCGGCGGCCATGCCGGTCAGCCCCGCACCCTTCAGGAAGCCGCGTCGGCCCGGTCCGGCGATGCGGCCGAACAGCAGTCGATCGGCTCGCTCGGGATCCTGCTGGTACAACTCGCAGAGGCCACGCTCGGTACGCTTGCTCATCGGGTGTTCTCGATTCCGGCTCGTCGGTGCCCGGACACGGATGCCCGGGCCTGCACGCCACGTTCGCCGTGACGACGTGGGAGTATGCGCCTGTGGCAGACTGCCGCGCTACCCGTCGATGGCACGTGCAAAGATGCCGCTGGACACCTGGCTCCTCTACCTGCTCGCCACGCTGCTCCTGTCGTTGACACCCGGACCGAGCGGCCTGCTCGCGCTCAGTCACGGTGCGCGCCATGGCGTACGGCGTGCGCTCTTCACGATCGCTGGCGGGGTGGCGGGGTTCGCGCTGCTGATCGCGGCATCCATGTCCGGGCTCGGCGCGATACTGATGACGTCCGGAGCCGCGTTCGATGCCGTGCGCTGGGCGGGCGCGCTGTACCTGGTCTATCTCGGGGTGCGCACGTGGCGCGCGCCGCCGCAGCGCCCGGAGGCGATCGACCCCGCAGCGCTTTCCAGACGAGCGACCGGGCTGTTCACCGAGGGCCTGCTGGTGGCGCTGTCGAACCCGAAGGTCATCCTGTTCTTCGCCGCCTTCCTGCCGCAGTTCCTGGATCCTGCCGGTTCGCTGGTGGTGCAGTTCGCCATCATGGCCGGCACCTTCGTGCTGGTGGAGTTCGCGGTGGAGGCGGCGCTGGCGGCCGGGGCTGCGCGCCTGTTGCCCTGGTTGTCGAGCGAGCGGATAGCGCGCCGCTTCGCGCGTGCCACCGGCACGCTGTTCGTCGGCGCCGGCGTGGCACTGGTCGCCGCCGATCGCTGACCCGCAATTGCCTGGACCCGAATCTGGTTGAGCTAGTGTCCTGTCCCAGAGATACCCTGCCTCCCAGCGAGCCTGGCAGCGCCGAGGACAAGGCGTTCGAGTGAAGGGGTACTGGAGTACTCCGAACGAGAGCAACGCAGGCATCGACGCTGCCAGGCTCACCCTTCGGGAGGCTGGGTATCTCTGGGACAGGACACTAGGCTCCGCTCGACGGAAGCGCCGCCGCCACCACGTGGCGCACCAGCGTCTCGGTCAGCGAGGACATCGTGCCGCCCGTGCGGTACAGCAGATCGATGCGGCGTCGCGCGCACGGATCGCTCATCGGACGGAACGACAGGTCGGCGCCCGGCAGTGCCATCACCGTGCGCGGCAGCACCGTCACTCCCAGCCCTTCGCGGACCATGGCGAGCAGGGAGCCGGTGTTCTGCACGAACAGGCGGGCCCGAGCGCACAACGCCCGAGGAGCCTTTGCATCGATGCGCTCGCACAGCTCGTTGCCGATGAAGGGCTCGTTCGCGAGCGCCGCCCAGCCGAGCGGGCCACCCTGCGCCGCCAGCGCATGATCGGCACGGCACACCAGACCGAACTCGTCATCGAACAGGTGCGAGCGCCCGGCAGTCCAGGACCGGTCCGCAGCCGAGGCGATGCCCAGGTCCACGCGCCCCTGTTCCAGCGCCTGCAGCACGTGCGACGAGTCCATGTCGCCCAGCTTCACCCGGATGTCGGGATGCTCGCCCAGGAACGTTGCCAGCGCGACCGGCAGCACGGTACCGGCCACCGACGGCACGGCCGCCACGCGCACCACGCCGATGCCGGTGCGCGCGTACTGCTCGATGCTCGTCACGCTGCGATCGAACTGGCGCAGTTCGCTGCGGGCCTGCTCCAGCACGAACAGGCCCAGGGCCGAGAGATCGCGTTTGCGATCGGTCTCGAACAGCGCCTGCCCCAGATGATCCTCGAACTGCTTGAGCATCATCGACACGGCCGACGGCGAGCGGTTGAGCCGGCTTCCCGCCCCCGCCAGGCTGCCGGCGTCGGCCACCGCCATCCAGACAGCGAAGCATCTCCATCTTGATGGCCATGAGTGGCTTGCTCCTTGAGGATCGCTTAAGGTTGGTTCAATAATTCTACTTTGACTGAAGGTTCACCGGCGTTCCATACTGGATGTTGCGGTACTCGGACGAGCGTTGACGGAACCTATCGGTGAGCCAAACCAAGCTGAACCTGATCGCGGGCGAATGGGTGGCCGGGGAGGGCGTGATCGAGAATCGCAGCCCATCGGACCTGTCCGACCTGATCGGGCTGTTCGCGCAGGCCTCCGGCGAGCAACTGGATGCCACCCTCGCGCAGGCGTGCACGGCGCAGCGGGAACGGGCCGGTGCCGGCATCGAGCGACGCCACCGGGTGCTGAACGCGATCGGCACCGAGCTGATGGAGCGTTCCGAGGAACTGGGTCGCCTGCTGTCGCGCGAGGAAGGCAAGCCGCTGGCCGAGGGGCGTGGCGAGGTGTACCGCGCCGGACAGTTCTTCACCGACTACGCCGCCGAGACGCTGCGACAGATGGGCGAGACCGCCGACTCGGTGCGCGACGGCATCGAGATCGACGTGCGGCGCGAACCGGTCGGCACCGTGGCGATCATCTCGCCGTGCAACTTCCCGACCGCCACCGCCTCCTGGAAGATCGCCCCGGCGCTCGCCTACGGCAACGCGGTGGTGTGGAAGCCTGCCAACCAGACACCGGCCTCGGCCGTCGCGCTGGCCGAGATCATCGCGCGCCAGGATATCCCCCGGGGGCTGTTCTCGCTGGTGATGGGGGCGGGCAGCGCGGTGGGGCAGCGGCTGGTCGAAAGCCCGGACATCGATGCCGTCTCGTTCACCGGGTCGCTGCCGGTCGGCCAGAGGATCGCCGCCGCCGCAGCGCCCGGACCGGCTGCGTGATGGTGAACCTGGCCACGGCCGGCACCGACTACCACGTGCCGTTCGGCGGTCGCGGCGACAGCTCGTACGGGCCGCGCGAGCAGGGACGCTACGCGGCCGAATTCTATACCGTGGTCAAGACCGCCTACATCGCGTCGGGAGCACCCGGCTGATCACTGCCCGACCACTGCCCGACCACTGCCCGATCACTGTCCGATACCGAGCCGCCCACGACACCGCTCACGATGCGCATCGACAACCTGCAGTACGCCCGCTGGTCGGAGACGATCTTTCGACAGATGAATCAGGGTGGCGTGCACGCGGTGCACGTCACCATCGCGTATCACGAGAACTTTCGCGAAACGGTGCTCAACGTGGAGCAATGGAATCGCTGGTTCGAGCGATACCCCGAACTGATCTTCCACGGCCGTCAGGCCAGTGACGTGGACGAGGCGATGCACAGTGGCCGCACCGCGATCTTCTTCGGCTTCCAGAACCCGAGCCCGATCGAGGACGACATCGGTCTGGTCCAGATCGTCCACGCGCTCGGTGCCCGCTTCATGCAGTTGAGCTACAACAACCAGTCGCTGCTCGCCACCGGCTGTTACGAGAGCGAGGACCCGGGCATCACCCGCATGGGTCGGGAGGTGATCGCCGAGATGAACCGGGTCGGTCTGGTGATCGACATGAGCCACTCCGGCGACCGCTCCACGATCGAGGCGGCCGAGCTGTCCTCGCGCCCGATCGCGATCACCCACGCCAATCCGCACGAGTGGATGCCGGCACGGCGCAACAAGCGACACGACGTGATCGAGGCGGTGACCAGCCGGGGCGGCATGCTGGGATTCTCCCTCTACCCGCATCATCTGGCCGACGGCTCGGCGTGCACGCTGGACAGCTTCTGCACCATGGTGGCTCGCACCGCCGAACGCTACGGTGCGGATCATCTCGGCATCGGCTCGGACCTGTGTCAGGATCAGCCGGACTCGGTGGTGGAATGGATGCGGACCGGGCGCTGGTCGAAGCGGATCGACTACGGCGAGGGCTCGGCCGAGGCGCCCGGGTTCCCGCCGATGCCGCCCTGGTTCAACGACAACCGGGATTTCGGGGGGCTGGAGAAGGGCCTGAAGGCGGTCGGCATGAACCACGACGAGGTGGCAGGCATCATGGGTGGCAACTGGTACCGGTTCTACGAGGACGGCTTCACGGCCCGGTCGGGCGTGTCGGGCGACGCAGGCTCGTGAGAGTCCAGCATCCCGACGCGCCGGCCCTGCCCGTCGAGACCCCGGTACCGACCGACGGGCCGGTCGATCGTCGCGATCCGGCGACGGTGATGCGGCTGTCGCGCCTGGGCGCCTTCCATCAGTCGCGGTTGTCGTTCATGCGTATCCTGACCCGCCGCATGCAGCGCGAGGCGTGGACCTTCTCGCGTTCCGCGTTCGACATCGACCGGGCAGGGGTCGGGCATGCCGTCTACTCGGTCAAGACGCCGGCGCGCAGCTACTCGCTGGTCGCGTTCGCGCACGACCTGCCGGACGCGCAGCGTTCGGACCGGGTGATCGCCGAGGCCTGGGACGCGACCTTCACGCTGTTCGACGGTACGCCGTCGGCGGCGGACATCGCCCGGCTCGCCGACAACGTGCCGTTGCAGGAGGCCGGGCGCATCGGTGCATCGGAGCTGTCCCTGGCCCGGGCCAATCGCTCGGTACGCCTGTGGGAGCACGTGGTCTCGGCGCTCGCCGCCGGAACCCAGCCCTCGCAGCAGCAGATCGACGCGGTCGGCTACCTGATGCGCACCACCGCGGTGTACGGCTCCGGAAAGTTCGGTGCGGCCGACCGGGAACGGGTCGCCGATCGACCGGAGCTTGCCGTGCCCTTCCAGGTGGAGATGCTGACGGTCTACCTGATCCGCGCGTTCGTGCGAGATCTCGTCGAGCACATGGCACGGGCGCGTGGCGGCCACGACAGCGTAAGGTTGTCGCCGGACATCGCGCGCTCCATCGGCATCGGCAACTCGACCGGCCTGGGCATGGCACCGTTCATCCTGAACCACCCGATCCTGTTCAACAACTGGATCACCGTGCGCGAAGAGGCCATCGCCCGGGTGCGCAGCGTCGAACGGGCGGGCAGCGACGAGATCGATCGATTTCGCACCTTTCTGGCACGCTCGATCGTCTCCGCGGCCCTGTGGCAATCGACGCATCCGGTACAGCAGACCAAGATCGTCGCCCTGCGTGCCGATCTGGATGCGCTGCTGGCGCGCGGGCTTTCGGCCGATGACCACCCGTGGGACCGGCTGTACCGGTGGGGCGAGGTGGCCCTGAGCCTGGAAGGGCAGGAGTGCCTGGCGTCCTTGATGCTGGAACCCTACGCCGAGCTGGTGGACGAGCTGGAGGGCAGCATGGCCTGCGACGGTGGCGGTGCCGCCAGGATCGACGGCGGCATGCCGGTGTCGGAACTGCGGTCGATCATCGACACGGTGTACGGCTGGGCCTTGCCGATCGACTGGAGCGACAAGCAGCACTGCGCCCGCGCCTGGTACGTATCGGCCGAGAAGCAGGAGCCCCGGCTGGGCGAGCGCTTCGAGGAGCCGATCGAGCCCTACGAGCAGCCTCTGGCACCGGCGCGCGATGCGGTCAGGTTGCACGCGGCGCTGAGCGATCTGCCGCCGGACGTCTCGGCCGCCGAGTTCCTGCTGCGCCATCCTGAACACCGTCACACGGTGCGCCGGTTGCAGGTGGTCGCGCTGGCACCCTACGCCGAGATTCGTGACAACACCATCAGCGCGACGGTGCTGCCGATCGACATGCTGCGTGCGAAGCTGTCCTTCTTCGGGGCGACGCGCTTCGACCCGCGCTCGGACCGCTGGGTCCGCATCTGCCTGTACGGCAACGCACCGTATCCCGAGGAACTGGCGATGCAGGATGCGGACACCTGGGTGTATCCGCCGGTTCCAGACCCGGTGCAGGGCCCGCCCGCTTGACCCACTCCCTCAACGAGATCGGCGGCCTGTGCAAGCGTGCTGCACGCGGCGCCGGATTCGGCTGGGGACTGGCGGAGGAGGCCGCGAACGGTGCGCGCTGGCTGAGCGCCTTCGGCCTGCCCGGACCGCGTCTGCTGGCCGAGCGGCTGGAGCGGTTCGATGCGACGAGCGCGGCCGCACAGACCCCCGTCTCGTTCGCCTCACCCTGGCGCGGCAGCGACGATCAGCTGTGTCCGATCATCGTCGGTGCGACGCTGAGCGATCGATCGGCACGGTTCGCCGCGGATCGGCGCCTGGAGATCCGGCAGGTTTTCTATCCGCTGCTGTGCTCCCCGTTCGCCGCCGACGTGGCGCTGTCGCTCGGCCATCCGGTGCGCATGGACTGGAATGGGCTCCGGTTGACCACCGACGGGCAGCGGCTGGTGATCGAAGGCGTGCGCGAGCAGGTCGATGCGGCAGCCTGCGACCCGCTTCGTTGCAGCCTTGTCACCGGAGCGCTTCCCGTTCATGCTGATGCGCCCCGCATCCGCGGACAGGTGGACAGCGACACCTGGTCGCGTCTGTGGGCACTGGCGGAACGCGTCAATGCACCGGCCACCGAAGCGTCACGCCGCCTGGGCGCGGGCGGCGGCGACGACGGCTGAGCGCGGTTCCTGTCCGTTCCCACGCAATGCGCGACCATCACCGAGGAGATCATCGGATCATGTCGATCAAGCCCCCGTTCACGGACCTGCAGATACATACCCAGCCGGAGGGGTTCTACGAGGGCTACAGCCTGCCCATCGCGCTGGTCAGCAAGATCGGCATGGCCCTGCTGGTGCTGTGGGCGCTGGTGTGGCCCGGCAATGCCGCCAGCGTGCTCGCCTCGGTCAACAGCACGTTGCTGAACGGGTTCAACTCCTTCTACATCGTCGCCACCGGTCTGTTCGCCTTCTTCCTGTTCGTGCTCGCCCTGCTGCCCGCCACCGGCTCCAAGCTGCTGGGACGCGAGGGCGAGAGGCCGGAATTCACCACGTTCTCCTGGTTCTCGATGATGTTCGGTGCCGGGCTGGGTGTCGGCCTGATGGTATTCGCCACCGCCGAGCCGCTCGGTCTGTGGGGATCGAACCCGCTGATCCTGGACGGCGAGATGGCGGCGAACAGCGAGCAGGCCGTCGCGTCCGCCTACCGGTACACCTTCCTGCACTACGGATTCCACGCCTGGGCGATCTACGTGACCACCGGCCTGTGCCTGGCCTACTACGCCTACACGCGCGACATGCCGTTGACCATTCGCTCGGCCCTCACGCCGCTGCTCGGCCGCGTGGCCAACGGGCCGGTGGGGCACCTGATCGACGTGCTGGGCGTCGTCGCCACCATCCTCGGCGTATCGGTGACGATCGGCTTCGGCGTCAGCCAGTTCGTCGACGGGGTGTACACGGTGTCGGACATGCAGTGGCTGATGAACGGGAACGCGGATGCGCCGGCACCGAGCGTGGTCGGACTGCTGGCCGCCCTGGCGCTCATCATGAGCCTGTCGATCCTGTCGGCCGTCTCCGGCGTCGGACGCGGCATCAAGTACCTGTCCAACCTGAACCTGGTGCTGTCGTTCATCCTGCTGATGACGTTCGTGATCTTCGGCTCGTTCGCGTTCGCCATGACCACCTTCGCCACCTCGCTGGTCGACTACCTGCTCAACTTCGGCCAGCTGTCGTTCGGCGCCGCAGGCTCCCAGTCGCTGGACGCCTTCGTGCTGACCTTGCCCGAAGCGGCGCGGGGGCTGCCGGCCGAGGACATCGCCGCGCTGTACGCCGGTGCCACCAGTCCGTGGGGATCGCTCGATGCGTTCACCGCATCGCTGCCGGCATCGATCGCGGCGCTGCCCGACGGCGAGGGCATCGCCGCCACGGTGTACGCTTCGGGGATCGACGGGCGCCAGTTCGCCTGGCAGTCGGGCTGGACGACCTTCTACTGGGCCTGGTGGATCGCGTTCTCGCCGTTCGTCGGCCTGTTCCTGGCGCGCATCTCCCGCGGGCGCAGCGTGCGCGAGTTCATCGTCGGTTGCGTGATCGCCCCGGCCATCGTGTGCTTCCTGTGGATGGTGATCCTGGGCGGGACCGCCATCGATCTGGAACTGAGCGGCGCCGCCGACGGTGCGATCATCGGCGCGACCAACACGGCGAAGCTGTTCGTCACGCTGGCGCAGATGATCTCCGGCCCGCTGCTGTCGACGATCACGATCATGTGCGTGGTGCTGATCATGACCTTCCTGGTGACCTCGGCCGACTCGGGCATCCTGGTCATGAACACCATCATGTCCGGCGGCGAGCAGGAGACCGGCATCAAGCACCGCATCATCTGGGGGCTTATCCTGACCGCGGTGATCGGCACCCTGATCGTCGCCGGCAGCGTGGGCGAGGAGGCCAACCCGTTCTCCACGCTGCAGAACGCGATGATCATCGGCGCCCTGCCGTTCGCCATCGTGATGGTGCTGATGGTGATCTCGCTGGTCAAGGCGCTCTATCGGGACAGCATTCGCGACCGGGCCGATGTCACCGGGACATCGGCCGGCATGGCGCACCAGGCGTAGCGGCGGCGCGAAGAACCCGGCAGCGGTACGGCCGAGGAAGGGCCCGGCATCGGGCCCCGAATCAATCGCAGGCGGCGATCACCAGGATCTCCACCTTCAGGATCTCGCGAGCCAGCTTCGCTTCCCCGCAAGCCCGCGCCGGCGCGTGGCCGGGGGGCAACCACGCGTTCCAGACCGAGTTCATGCCGGCGAAGTACGTCATGTCGGACAGCCAGATCGTGGTCTGGAGCAATCGCTCCCGAGAGGATCCGGCCCGTGCCAGCAGGGCATCGACCTTGTCCAGGCAGCCTTGCGTCTGCTCCTCGATCGTCTCCCCCTCGCAGACCTGGCCGGAGAGGTAGGCCACACCCGCATGCTTTACGATGGCGCTGCTGCGTTCCTTGGTGTCGATACGTTCGATCATGGTGTGCGGTGAATCCTGGGCTATAGGGAAACGGCCGATCGCCGTGGTGGCGATGCCGCCGCCATCGTCCCACGAACCCCCGACCCCAGACGACCATGGATTCTCTTTCGCAGGTGGCGCTGGGCGCAGCGGTCGCCGAGGCGACGCTCGGCCGGCGTATCGGACGGCGTGCAGCGCTGCTGGGAGCGGTGCTCGGCACGCTGCCGGACCTGGACGTGCTGGTGCGCTACGCCGACGCGATCGATTCGTTCACGCTGCACCGCGGCTGGAGCCACTCGCTGTT
>ENA-ORXU01001463-ORXU01001463.1-marine-metagenome-genome-assembly--contig:-NODE-1463-length-19175-cov-2.920096_pt1 | contig 19175 bp, 7 predicted proteins | sample MGYA00237869_ERZ511484 | MGnify/ENA metagenome assembly ERZ511484
AAACAGTTCGGATACCACTCTTACGAAAACTTTTGATACCCGACCACTCTTTGCCGAAGCGGCCCGTCAATATGGTCTGGAACATCTCGGGGCGGACTATGATTTTATCGACTTCAATTTTCAACGTACCCTTCCTCACAAATTCTCCCAATACGGCCCATCATTGTCCGTAGGTGATATCAATGGGGATGGTCTGGAAGATATGTTCGTCGGAGCAAGCCGAACCTTCAGGGAAAAATGGTTTATACAGCTCACTGATAAAAGATTTCAACAACGCGAGGTCAACTATAAAACCTCCGCTGAGCGGTTGGAGGAAGATGCCGGCACCTTGCTTTTTGATGCGGATAGCGACGGCGACCTTGACCTTTACATCGCCCGTGGTTGTGGTCAATATCCTCCAGGACATGAGTACTACACCGATGTCCTCATGATTAACGATGGTAAGGGGAATTTTTCGCAATCGGAACACGGACTGCCGGATATTCAAACCAACTCCTCTGCCGTAAAGGCAGCTGACTATGACCGTGATGGCGACCTTGACCTTTTTATAGGAAGTAGGGTACTGCCTTTTTCCTATCCCAAGCCCGATCGATCATATATTCTAAGAAACGATAGTAGCAATAATCAAATCAAATTCGTTGATGCCACAAAAGAAGTTTCCTCTCCATTGGAATTCCCCGGATTGGTAAGCGACGCGCTCTGGACCGATTTTAATGGGGACTTCTGGCCAGACCTCATTTTGGCAGGAGAGTGGATGCCCCTTAGGTTTTTTCAAAATAAGCAAGGCCAATTAGTCGAGGTAACCGATTCCAGCGGAATAGAAAATGAACTCGGGTGGTGGAACAGTCTTACAGCAGCCGATTTGGACAATGATGGAGATATCGATTATATTGCCGGTAACGTCGGCGAAAATGTTAATTTGAAAGGAACGAAAGAAGAACCCGTTCGGGTATATTCCAAAGACCTTGACGGAAATGGCAGCATTGACCCCCTCATTTCCTTCTATCTAAGAGACAGCTTGGGAACGAAGCGGGAATATCTCTACCACCCTTGGCAAGATGTAATAAAGCAATATGTCGGTATCCGAAAAAAATTCAATTCCTTCGGGGAATTCGGGGAGTCGACCCTACCCGAAATGTTCGCGGATGGACTTCTAGATGATGCAACAGTTCTGTCGCTTAATCAGATGAAAACCTCTTGGATCGAAAATCTCGGAAACGCCAGATTCAAAATGCACTACTTGCCAGTTAAAGCCCAGTTCGCCCCGGTCTACGGTATACTCCCAAAGGATTTGGACGACGATGGTTATCTTGATATTCTCATGGTGGGCAACGATTTCGGAATGGAAGTGCAACAAGGCCCCGCAGATGCTATGGTCGGATTGGCCCTTAAAAATGAAGGAAAGGGAAGGTTCATTCCCCTTTCATTAGATGAAAGTCATTTTTTTGTACCCGGCGACGGTAAAAGTCTCGTACAGCTTCCACTTTCAGACCAGAAATCACTCATCGTAGCTTCTCAAAACAACGATTCGTTGAAGGTCTTCAAGCCACTAAAGGCGCAATTGGGAAGAATTATTCCGTTACGACCCGAAGAGGTAAAAGTCAGAATCAGCTTTGGGAACGACCAAATTCAAAATAATGAATTTTACTGGGGCAGCACCTTTCAATCGCAGTCCAGCCGTTCGATTACAGTACCTACAAAGGCAAAAAAAGTACAGTTTTTCAATAATTTCGGGAAAGAAACCCGAAATATTAAAATTAGTAGCGATAGTACCGCTGCCAGTAGATAGCAAATATCAATCCAACAAATCGTTTTCAAAAATTACCATATCGAAATCGGAGTCGTTCCATTGTACCTTCAAATCATCCGGTAAAGGATTGAATGAATATGTAAAGCAAGTAAGGACGATATCATCATCCCCATCGTTATCAAAATCTCCGGCATCCAATAAGAACCATCTTCCAGATATATCGGTGGGCAGACCGAACGCCTCAAAACTAAAATTAGTACTGTTTTTATTTTCAAGGTATACAAACGTTTTTTCGGGATGGTCTTCATAGTCAGGAAAAGTAGATACTAATGCAATATCAAAATCCCCGTCCTGATCAAAATCTCGACTAACACTTCGGGTGGCGCCGTAGAATGGGTAAAAGAATGCCTCAGAAAATTGATTGTTTCCGTCGTTCAAATGTATTCTCAAACCATGATAAGGTTTTAAAATAGGAGTTTTATCACCGTTGTCTCCATGAACTGTGATAATATCTTTATCACCATCGTTATCATAATCCAACAGCTCGAACCAGCTACTGCCGTATAGCGGGCTAAAACGAAGAACTTTTTTAGGCCTGAAACCTAGGTTCTCGGTTTGATAGAAAATGGTAATACCCTCATCGCCCTGGGTAGTCATTACCAAAAGGTCATCCAACCCGTCACCATCCATGTCATCTGCAATGGTTCTAATCGTACCCGGCTGATTAAGCAGTGCTTTCGTATCATATTTGGAATCGTCTCCCATAAACAAAATTGAAAGCTGACCGGTTAAGTTACCAAACTCACAAACTACGATTTCTTGAGTACCGTTCTTATCAAAATCATGAATTAATGTATGAACAGGTCGATGGAATTCAAAAGGGAGCTGTTGGCGTGAACTATCTTGGAGCATGCTAATATGCCCAGTGACCAGTTCTGACGGATCAAGAAAGGCTACAGTTGTAGCATATATAATATTGTCCTTTTTGATAATACTCGTAATGGGCTTCCCGATATTCAATTCTCGGTTTAATTCTCTGTTTCTCCTGTCATAGCTCAAGATACTTCCGCGTAAATCGCCAGTTAATATCTCGCTCTTATCCACATCATATTGAATAGAAGTAAGAAAACTACCTTCAGTGCTATCAATATCGATGGGCGATGGAGAAAATTGCTCAAGGTTCTTTATGCTAGGCTTCTTTGCTAACTTCTCCAAGCTATCCGGGGCGTTCGAAATGATATAATCGACTAACAATTGCCACTCCTTTTTGGAGATAGTTGGAGGGACACTATAAACTCCCGACTGGACCATTGCATATTGTTCATCGAAAGAATACCCTTCATAAGGGTCGAACGCAGTATCTTGAATACCCATTCTTGCAGCCATCTCGGGCAATACCTTCTTTTTCCATAATTTCTTAGGTAGTTGCCCTACTTCTGGCAATAAATGACAACTAGTACATTGAGACTCAAAAAGGGCTTTACCCTTTCCTCCTTCAAGAGGGGTACAAGAAATGTCGACTAACAGTAAAAATGGCAATAGGTAAAGAATGAGTTTATTTTTCATGACAGAAATCGAAAACCAGAAGCAATGTAGTTCAATACTCCCCTTCATGCTTAAAATCTCCAGACCTATACTTTATGGTTCTTTTCAGGGGAATCTGCATACCATCAGTCTCTTCAAGCCAATCGTAAATAGCAGTCGACATCGATTTCACAATTTCTTGCTTATCAGGATCCGCAATCAAATTGTACATTTCGTCCGGATCATTTTCAAGATTATATAGTTCGTTTCTATCCCAAATGCCCTGATATTTCATGTATTTATATTTATCTGTACGCATTCCAAATACGGTCGGGGTCATGGGAAAATCGTATTCCCAGAAATATTCGTAGAACACTTCTTCGCGTTTTGGCGCATTTTTATCTCCCGTCAATATGGGTATAAACGAAACACCCGGCATGTTTGCGGGTTTATCTACTCCGGCTTCGGCAAGAACTGTAGGTCCGATATCAATATTTTGAACCATTGCCTTCGGTTTCTTTCCCCCTTCAAAAAGCTCGGGGCATCGAACCAAAAGTGGTACTTTTACCGATTCTTCGTAGAAATGTCTTTTGTCGATTAAGCCATGTTCTCCCCAGCTAAAGCCATTATCGCCCATGTAAATAACCAAAGTAGATTCGTCAAGACCTTCTTTTTCAAGATATTCCATTACTGAACCGACACTTTCGTCTACTGCCAAAAGCGTTTCACAATAGTCAACGACCTTTTCATAAAGTCCCCGGTTTTGGTGGTACATATAATCGACACCATGCCAACTGATTCGCTGATCTGCTACCCATTGCGGCCACTTTAAATCTCGATACGCTCCGGTTTTAGTTTGGTCGTATGTAGATGGCAATTCGATTTGCTTCCCTTTATACCTGCCTTTGTGGCGGCGGGCAGGTTGAAAGCCGGCATGTACGGCCTTGTGGGAAAGATATAGAAAAAAAGGTTTTTTCTTATCCCGCTGTTCCATCCAATCTATTGCGTGCTCGGTCAATAAATCAGTAATATAAGTGGAATCTTTGTAGGCTGTTCTTTGCCCATTGATATTCAACGTAGGATTGTAGTAAACGCCCTGACCTACAAAACTTTCCCAATGCGTAAAGCCAGGTTGAGGGTCATCACCGTGATCGCCCATATGCCATTTTCCGAAAAAACCAGTCTGATAGCCTGCTTTTTCTAAATATTGCGGAAAATAAGTGAGATTACCGGGATCCGGAGCCTGATTATCGATAATGGTATGCGAATGCGAAAATTGACCCGTTAAAATGGAGGCACGGCTCGGAGAACAAAGTGAAGTGGTCACGAAGGCATTTGAAAGATAGGCACCCTCGGCGGCCATTTTGTCCATATTCGGGGTCTCTAGCCAAGGTACTTTACCGGTAAAACCCATGTAATCATACCTATGGTCATCGGTTAAAATGAAAATTACATTTCTAGGTTTTTTTTTGGCTTTTTTTTCAGGTTCGGTGTTACTTAAAACACTATTTCCTGAGAAAAATAAGAAAATCAAAAAGATACGGACTACCAACGCATTTCCCATTTGAGGGTATTTAAATTTATATTCGTTAAAGATAACCATTTGATTTCTTGGGAAAATACTAAAAATAACCGATTTTCCGGGCTACTCTTCAATCTAAACTTGCGGCATATTCCGGTTCGGAAATACTTCATCGATTGGTCGCGAAAAACAAATTTATGTACTACTTTGCCCTTTCACAGAATACCTAGATGAAAATCAACAGTAAGAATATTGGACTATGGGCAGGGCTTCTTTTTTTTATTGTTTTATTGTTTCTACCGACTCCAGATGGACTTGCTCCAGAAGCACATAAAACTGCGGCAGTGGCCGTTTTGATGATTATCTGGTGGATTACCGAGGCCATTCCGATTTATATTACGGCGTTTCTACCTATAGTTTTGTTTCCATTATTGGGTATTCTCACCTCCGCAGAAACAACAAAAAACTATGGGCACAACTATGTGCTTATGTTACTAGGCGCCTTTATTTTGGCCAAGGGCATTGAAAAACAGCAGCTCCATAAACGTATTTCCCTACTGACCATTGGCCTATTGGGAACTGATAAACGGCGAATTATTTTAGGCTTCATGGTCACAACTGCTTTTTTATCGATGTGGATTACGAATATGGCCGTAGTGCTCATCATGCTGCCCATTGCGATTGCCCTGATTTCGAAAGAAGAGAAGGGTTTACGCAAAAACTTTGGCACGGCCCTGTTACTGGGCATTGCTTACGCCGCGAGTGTAGGAGGAACGGCTACGCTTATCGGTACTCCCCCAAATTTGGTTTTTGCCGGCTTGCTCGCGCAACTTTATCCTACTGCCCCGGAAATTGATTTTGTAGGATGGATGAAAATCGGTTTACCTGTTGCCCTATTTTTCATTCCGATTATTTGGCTCTACATTGTACATTTTTTTAAGACCCACGGTAGATTGAAAGGTGGTAAAGCTTTAATCTCAAACGAATTGAAGGCATTGGGTAAAGTTACCGTTGGAGAAAAGAGGGTATTATCAATTTTCATCTTGACCGCATTGGGCTGGATTTTAAAAAAGGATATCGAAATCGGTGATTTCATTTTGCCCGGATGGAGTAACCTATTGGGTGTTGCTGCTTATGTGCACGATAGTACGGTCGCCCTTTTTGGGGCCATTCTTCTTTTTATTGTCAACGATGATAACGGAAATAAACTAATGGACTGGAAATCTGCGCAGAACGTACCCTGGGGCGTTGCCATGTTCTTAGGAGGAGGACTGGCCTTGGGACTCGCTTTTAAAAGTACCGGACTGGCCGAATGGATAGGTACCGCTTTCTATGGGTTAAGCGACTTCAATGAATTCTTTATCATTTTAATAGTAATAGGGTTGATTATTTTCATCACTGAAGTAAATTCGAATACGGCAACAGCAACAATCTTTCTGCCGGTGTTGGCAGCCATGGCGATTGCAGGAAGTATCAATCCCCTATTAGTTATGATTCCGGCGACTTTTGCTTGCTCATTTGCTTTTATGCTTCCTTCGGGAACAGGAACCAATACCGTAATATTTGCCAGTGAAAAATTAAAGATAGCAGATATGGTACGCACAGGGTTTTGGCTCAACCTGATTTGCATGGTTTTGCTTCCCATACTGCTTTACTTCGTGTTACTACCACTATTTGGAGTAAGTATTGAAGTGCCCCCATGGGCGAAATAATATTTTGGGAAGTTATTTATTTCGTATTTCTAGAGCTTAATGCGCTCGTTTCTGCTCCATAAACCAATCGTAGAGCCCTTCCGTATTGTAGGCCGGAACCCATGAATCATGGCCGACACCGGGGTAACGGGTAAATTTGACATTATATCCCATTGACTTTAATCTGCTTACCATGGTCTCTGATTCGGATATCGGAATAGATTTATCCTCTTCACCGTGAAATACCCAAATCGGTAAATCTTTGTCGATCCAAGAGGCGTAGGGTACCGGAGTCATACCGCACACTACTGCCAAAGCAGCAAATTTTTCGGGATACTGTACCACTAGCTCCCAAGCGGCTCCCCCTCCCCTACTCAAACCTGTTAGGTAGATTCTATCCTTATCCACGTGATTATTAGCTATTATAGTATCCAAAAGTTGAACCAGGGCCTTGGTATCCCACCACTTTTTACGATGTGGATTTTGGGGTGCTAAAATCAAAAACGGAAACTTTTTTCCTTGCGTAATAAGCTTTGGAGGACCATTTCGCTTAATTGCCACCAAACTGTCGCCAGACTCGCCTCCACCATGCAAAAACAGTAATAAAGGGAATTCTCTATCTTTTTCTTCTTCGTATTGCTCAGGAAAATAAAGATAGTAGCTGAAGCTTTCCTCGATTACCGTTTTTAGTTCTGCATCGACCAAACGTGCTTTGGATTGGCCACTACAACTTTGGGCGAACAATATCAGAACCAATATATAAAGCTTATTAGATTCCATAATCTGAGTTATATGTAATATCTTTTCATGCTACCTTGAAATTGGTTACTGGATATTTACGCTTATTTTTGAGGTGCCTTTTTCATACTGACCATTGAAAATAATGAATTGCCCCAAAACCACCGAATTTAAGCTTAAAATAAGGGTATAAAATAGTATAGGGATATCCCTAAACAGTTTCCTGACATGTTCAGAATTTTTATAATCATTTGTTCACTACAATGCCTAACGGCATACGGGCAGAGTTGTCCCATATTGCTCGAGCCGGGAAATGATGAAACGAATGTACCCGTCAACTCGCCGATACGATGGTCTGAAGTGTCCGAAGCCGTAGGATACGTGATTTCTATGGGAACTTCGCCCGGGGATGATGATATTATCAGCAACCGTAGTTCCGGATTGCGCAACTCGTATGTACCCCAAACAGGTCTTCCCGCAGATGCGCAGATCTACATCACAATTGGCTATTATAAGCAGGGCAGGGAATTCGTTGAATGTGAAGAGAAAACCTTTCGTACCGCAGAGGCAAATTCGCCGCCTGATTGTGCAACCTTATCGGCACCAACAAATGGTGCCCCAAACATCTCAGTTGAAACAAAATTAGAATGGGGCTATGCCGCACGTGCCACAGGTTATCGTCTTTCTGTAGGAACCGCCCCGGGGGGAACCGATGTTATAGACGATGTGAACGTAGGTGACAAACTTGAGTACCGACCCCCTAAAGGGTTACCCTCATCCACACTCTTATACGTAACGCTAACACCCTATAACGAAACCGGCGAGGCGGAGTCTTGCTCGGAAGAGCGTTTTACGACCGCAACCGCGATTATTGATTGCGGGCCTTATTTCGATGCCCAAATAGGGGCAGACGTTTTTCTAGGTCCGGAAATCGACTTTCCGGATCAAATCGGACTTTGTAGGGATAGCGCATCTACAATCATAGAAAGCAATGATAAGGCGGATGGCTACCGATGGTACATCATAAATCCGGATGGTAGCGAAAGACTTTTATCATCTACAAAATCGGTAGAACTGGTAAGTGTCGGGAATTACCGCTACGAAGCATATAGAGAAATTACAAGGTGGTCCGATACGGCAGAATGCGCTAACTCTAAGACCTTTAACGTAGTCAACTCCGAAGCTGCTGTCATAACAGCAATCGATGATGACGTAACTGCACGTGGTAGAAGATTGGAGATACACGTTTCTGGAGTAAGTAGCTATGAATTCGCCTTGGAGAATATCGAGGGGCCTTATCAAGAAAGCCCTATTTTTGAAGCCCTTACTAGCGATTCATATGATATCTATGTGCGCGATCTAATTGGGTGTGGTATTACCAAATATTCTGTACCGCGTAACCCGGGTTCCGATAATTTTCCCAAATTCTTTACCCCAAACGGAGATGATGTTAATGATTACTGGCAGTTTATTCTTTTGGAGACGGAAAACGAAATCCTTCCGAATACCATCGAAATATTTGATCGCTACGGTAATCTATTAACCATAATTAATCCGGAATCCAAAGGATGGGACGGAACTTTAAATGGCCGACCTTTGCCTTCTTCTGACTATTGGTTTCGCGCTGTAGCATTGAATGGTCAGGTCGTAAGGGGTCATTTTTCACTCAAAAGATAGTACGTTAAAAAATAGCAACGGTCTATGCTTCTTAGTCCTCTAACTTATTCTCAAGAACATAAAAGTCGGTTGCTTCATGATCAGGATATCGGAAAATATCCATATCGCCATCCGAATCGTAATCGATGGCCTGACCATTATAGATTCCATTCTTTTCGATAGTCGTTTTTTTGAAATCGACGTTATTTCCCTCGTTCAAGAAAACATAAACGGAGAAATCGGTCTTATCTAAATTGACTGCCCGCCCTTTGTTAATGCCGGCGAGAATATCGAAATCACCATCCAAATCAAAATCATAGACCTGTAAAGTATGGTTTGCAGGTATACTGTCGGCAATTGTAGTACTCTCCCATGTTTCTCCCACCTTCTTATATATTTCCAATGGATAACCACTACGTTCGGAGTGCGCCATAAAGATTTCGACACGGCCATCATTATCGAGATCACGCATAAATGTCTTGGTACCGTTTCGCGACCAATCACCTTCTTGATTGTTCCATTTTTCATCAAGATTTTCCTCTTTCCAAGGTTTTTTTAAATCATTACCGGGATTGTAATATACCATTCCAGTAGCGACAATATCGGCATATCCGTCACCGTCGATATCACCCACTGCCATACCTTCGTGCAGGATATCGTTCTGAATGAATTGAACCCGTTCCCAATTATCGGCATCCTTTTGTTCAAATATGCTCAGGGTATGTTCGTCAAAGGTCAATATAGATAGGTCGCGCTTCCCATCTTTATTAAAATCAACGAAGCTAACGTCTTTAACTGCATCTGGTACAGTACCGATGGAGTGGGCTTTCCAACCGTTTTCGGCGTTTTCATACCAAAAAAGTTCGGCTGTAGCTCCTGCATCCATCCATTCGCCTGGATGCTTGACTCCGATAACGTCAATATCTGTATCGCCGTCTATGTCGATGGCCTCTAAATCTCCACTAGCAAAAAGATCGCCCGTAGGCGGATTTTCGGCAATAACATTAAGTTCCCAAGGTCCGGCTTCCTTTTGACCTTTGTAATAGGCCAAGTAGCCTCCTGCCGAATTATTATTGATAAACACTAAATCGGCGATACCGTCGCCGTTGACATCAGCCGGGGTATGTGCCCACCAAAATTGGGCACTATCAACAATTTTTCGTTGTTCAAATGCCAACTCTTTTTTAAGTTCGGTTTTTTCGGTAAGCGGTTCTTTTTTCTTTTCTTCCTTACAGCTTTGAAAAAAGCCAGTTGTTACGACAACTAAAAAAACGACTTGGATTACTATAATTTGCTTCTTCATTTTCGAGTGTTTGGAGTTAGTCTTCTGATATATTGTGCTACTTTTTGATGTTCCTGATTATTGGTTACTGGGAAATCGGCCATACCAACAACGAAAGTATTTTTTGTATTTAAAAGGGGTTCGGTGTTCTCTCCCCGGCCAAAACCGAACACTACCATACCATTATCGCTAAATGCCCCTTTATCGGTATCACCAAGATACGACATCATATCAACATGGTCGTCAGGTGTAATCTGGGCCAAAAAAAAAGTAGTATCACAATCTTTTTGGGTAAAATAGGCCCAGTCGAACTTTCCGTAATGGACGTTTCCTTGATAAAAATCTGGGACTTCTTTCGTATAGCCACCACTGCTGGTTCCATAGCTCGAAGCTTTTGGTGCATACGTACCACCAGGCGTACCCTCGTAGAGAAACCAATAGGGCATATTTTCTTCAGTCTTTAAAATTTCTAAAACTGCATGCTCGTCAAAAAAAGTCCATTGCCATTCCCAAAGTCCACTTTCCGTTTTGGTATGTATGATATTGGAGGAAATACTTTTAGAAACACATCTATCATGGCCCGGATGCCCGGCGCCACTATCGGTATCAGATTTAAAAACCAAGTTGGGGAGACCTCGGAAAGCCGATGCCGCGGAAGCAGGGTATTGGTCCCAAGGCTCCATTTTAAAATTGACCCAATCGTTTCCATATTTATCGATTATTCGGGAAAATCCACCTCCGGCCTTATCAAAATAATACGTAACCTTTTCTGTGTGGACAATATAATGTGGACGGCTTTCATGCGTACCTTCAACAATATGGATGCTATCCTCAGAAGAACGTTCCTTTTTCATTTTCAACATGATACCGGGCCATTGTACATCCATGCCGTGAACCATTTGACCATCTTGCAAAGGAGTTTTTAATGTTTTCAATACGTTTTTACCTTGTTTTAATGCTGTTATATTTTGTAGTTTTTCGTCGTGTAAATAGGCATCATAACAAGGTGTTTCGGCCTCGGCATTCTGGATACTACCATTTAATTCCAAGCCTTCTGAATAACATGGACTCCAACTATTCCAATAGAGTTTTGCTGTTTCCGATCCGGGTATTTCGAGTGGGATTTCAAGATATTCAGTATGTTCCCCGTTACGGGTCGTCCAAAATGGTTCTTGCCCATATGGTTTGAAGAGGGAAATGCTATGTTCCCGATCCAATACTAAACCTTCAATTGAAGGAAGAAATTGGGTAAATCCGTTTCTATCGGTAGCCAAGGCACTAATCGAGATCGGCCGCTTTTGATTGGGAAGCCACTCCGTATCCCAAACAACTTCAAATGGAGCTTTTGAAGAGCTTCCGATATGGTTTTGACGTTTTCCCCGGTGATAGCGGTATTGCCATTGTCTGTATTTACCGTCCCCCTGATAGTTTATGTCCTCATATAGGCCGATATAGTCCACTTTAGCAATTTCATCGGTGCTACCACCTTTCACAGAAAGTTTCACAGTTTCTTCCAAATTATCTCCATTGGAAATTCCAGAAATTTTCATAACTGGTAGTTCTCTTTTGTTTTCATTGTAATAAACGCGAAGTACAACACCGTAGATAAGGTTTTGGGGCCAATTCCAAGATTGTTCCGTGGCAACGGTCAGGCGAAAGACATTTTCGGCGCCTTGCTTTAAATCATTGATTTTAATAGGAATACGTATGTTCGTGTGGAACATATAATTTGTCGCCGTATCACGAATAATTGGAGGTTCGGGCAACCTATTTTTTTCGCCATCATTGAATTGGATCCGTAAATCTTTGGTATCCTCATGCGATTGTACTCGCTCGACAATTACCTCTGCCGCAACGGCGTCTGTTAAATCGACTTCAAGGTCTAAGGGAATTGCTCCGTTTTTGAGTTTTTTTTTTGGAAAATGATCTTCATTCACCGCATAGCCGTACTTTCCTCCGACCCGCAGAAACTTACCATCATCACCAGTCATTGTTGGCACCCATGGATAGTCCTTAAAGAGCATACCCGTTTTTAGGGACTTGATTTCATCATTTCGCCAAACATGCATGAATTTGTGATTGTCCCAGCCCGCACCGATAATGTCCAAGTCACCATCATTATCAAGGTCAAAGAATTGCGTGCCCAAATGGTTTTCTTTTCCGGTATCGATTACGGTCTTTGAGAAATTACCGGTACCGTCATTTTTCCATAACTGAAGTTCTAGTGCCTGCCCTTTATGCTCGGCAGTTAATAAATCCGTATCACCGTCTTTATCGAAATCGGTACTATCGAGATTGTTGATGGAATATTGGGTTGCAATTTTATTTCGTTTCCATACATCGAGGCTTTGTTGCCCAAACCACCAAAAATTAGCATCGGGCTCAAGACCGGGGTATCTTTCTTCGGTTACGATAATATCTGCCTTTGTATCATCATTGATATCGGCTATTTCAACGCGGTCTATTGGATGAATGCTTTCCCCAACCACCGTAGGTTCCCAAAGCGAATCGATATTTCCTGGATTTTCGTACCAGACCAGAATTTTGGGCTCTTCTTCACCGTCGGGTCTTCGCCCAGCGGCAATATCTAAATCTCCATCCCCATCGATATCCCCTACTCCTATTCCCTCATCAGAGGTATTCTTACAAATCATATTGACCTTCCAACTTTCCGTATCGGGTTTCTCTTTCGGAATTTCAACTGCGTAAATATCCCCGTTTCCGGCGATAACGAACTCTTGAAGTCCACCGGCGATAATCTGGGCTTTTTCAAACCCTTGGCTGTTGACGTGACTGGTAGCGGGTACCTCACCGATCTTCATTCTTCGGTATCTCGTTCCCTCGGCATCGATAGCTTCGTACCAATAGAGGTTTGGTAATGCCATGGCAATAATGTCGACGTAAGGGTCGCCGTCAACATCCATATAAAGAATTCCATCGACGTTATCATCTAGAACCGTTCTTTTCCAATGACCTTCCATGGCACCTCCCGGATTATGATATATATAACGACCGGAGACAATATCTAGGTTGCCATCTCTATCCACATCCCCGGCATCAAGTCCGAAATAGCGTAGCCAATCGGGTTCGTCCCAATCGCCCCACATCTGTTTTGTACTATCCACTTCAATATAATGCCAGCCATCGAGAATATGCTGCTGGCCGAAAAGGGAGGTCGCAAAAAAGAGAAATATGACTGATGTAAAAGGGATGTATTTTTTCATTATAAGCTGTTCTGTGTTGAGAAATATACAAATTAGCAAGGTCACTTATCCGTAATTTTTCATCAAATGCTTCTATGAATTCCTCAAACTCACCAACAATTCTTTCAGTTAAAATACTGTTGACTTTAGTTTGCAGTTGTGGTCTGTCGTAGATAAATACTGCTTACTGTAACCGCTCACTGCCTCTTACCGAAATAATCTGTAGGGCTTTAACATAAAACCTAATAAAAAAAGCGAGCACTATAAACAGTACCCGCTTTTGATTCTGAATGGTTGATTTTACTTAGCGATATAGGGTAAAATGTCCTACATACCGTATTTCGCGTTTATCGTTCTGATTGACCACATACCAGTAATCGCCGGTGGGTAGTTCTTTACCTTCGTACATACCGTCCCAATTGGTCACTTGATTCAATCTGGCCACTACCCTTCCGTAACGATCATAGATAATTACTTCGATGTCAGGAAAGAATTCGCGATTACCCGGTGCCCAGAAATCATTTTCATTATCACCGTTAGGTGTAAAGAAATTTGGTATCTCAAGCATTCCGGTAAATTCAAACGGTATTACGGCCACTGCTACACAACCGTTTTGGTCGACAACACGGATTTCTACCGTACCACTTTCGTTGGTGGTGTAAAGGCCTTCGCTACCATAAGATTCCCCATTAAAGAAAAATTCATAGCCGCCAAAACCACCTTCTGCCGTAGCCGTGATTTCGTTCGGTCCGGTTTTTTCGGCCGTCAAGGTAAGGGGATCGTAGGCTTCCATTGTAAATTCAACGGAATTTGTACAGCCATTTTCATGATAGATATATACGATATGGTCACCTGCAGGCAAGTTACCCCAAGAATTCTCGGTCGTTGCCAATGCAGTTATGGCATCGGTAGGGTCTACCGGATCCAAAGCGAACAAAAGTTCGGGGATTAGGCTGGTATCCTGCATTTCCACAGTGGCCGTACTGTTCGGGAATATACCCTCACAGCCATATTGAATTATAGGTTCGGCCGTTAGGTCGACCCCAATCGCTATGGGTATCAAGACATCGGTCTCGCACATATTCGCATCTCGAACAAAAATGATGTAGGCTTCGCCCCCGACCAAATTGTCAAAAAACAGGTTATCGTTTCTTTCAAAAACCTCAGTACCATCCGAATCGGGACCTACGAGTCTCGTCTCGTAATATTCCACAGAAGTAACCGCGTCAACAAATGGAGTTCCTCCGGCAATAGTTACTATAGCTGTACCATCGGCAAAGTTGATACAGGTTTCCGGGGTAGTATCGAAATCGGTGACCACCAATTCTTCGGGTTCGGTCACCACAATCTCAAAAGTCTGTGGACATCCTTCAGCATCTTGAGCCAAAACTGTATACGATGGGTTACTTGGTGTATTTGCGGCCAAATCGGTAAAAGTATACGTCATCGGGTTATCAGGATCTGAGAAGAACTCACTCAGGTTTGGCTCTATAGCAAATTTCACCAGACCAAGGGTCGCACTCGTTACGTTCATAGTAATCGTACCATCTGACTCGCCAAAACATGTTACCGGGGTCGCGCTACCTTCTACGGTAACAGGTATCGCAGGTGCGATGTCAAACGGACCCTGAACAACACCACAATTCTGCCGGCTGATAACAGATATCCAATAGCTACCGGCATCCAAGTTCTCGAACGTACCGAAATCTTGCATTGCACGGTTCTCATAGGTAGCCATTGATTCTGCTGCGAATGCATCGGTACCTGGGTCTGCATCATAAATTCGGAATTCATATATACCTGTACCACCATTTGCGATAGCTTCTATTCGGCCATCTACCTCGTATGCACAAGAAACATCAAAAGTCGGCGAAGTAGGATCCAAACTCAACGGCTCGGCATCCGTAATTGTAATACCATTAGTTTTAACGGCAAGACAAGAACTTGAACTACCCACTTTTCGTACTTCAAAGCGATAGGAGTCACCAATAGTACCAGGGATACCCGTTATAACGGGCAGACCGTTAGCGTCTACTTCATCTATGGGAGACCATGGTCCCCCCGAATTATTAACACTGTATTCATAAGAACCTCCTTGCGGATTATTCACCCGAATCATCATTGTCGCAATATTTCCACAGGCGGGAACCGAAGTCTGTATCAATGCAGGGTTAATCGGCGGCGGCGGTACAACCTCAACCGGCGTCGTAAATGCTTGACAGTTCAATGTGGAGACCACTTCTATTGCGTACCATCCTCCTTCAATAACTCCTGTTCCTGCCGTACCTACAAATTCCGGTTCGTTCTGTAGACCACTAGCGGATAAGTGATTTGCAGAATCTGTCGGATCGGGATTATTTGGATCCAGTTTTATCAAACGATACTGATATCCGCCGCCAGGAACACCTCCAATTGCCCCGGCCGTGGTCGTACCCGGCTCAACAGCCTCAATAACTGCATCAGTACCTGTAGGGCATTCCAATTCCCTCGTTATTATCGCATCTGCTTGAACGGGATCAACAATATCTAAAAAGATTTCCTCGAAATGAATACAGCCCTCAATATCTCTTACCGTGACTCGATAATTACCACTTGACAGGCCGGTAAAACGATTATTAGCGCCATTGGCCGCGAAAGTGGCATAGGCCGCATTACTATGCGAAGCAAATCCACTTCCAACAGGGTTCTCATATTCTAACATATATTCATACGGAGAGCCATCCCATCCGCCGGTGGTGGTGGCAACGATTTCACCAAGGTCATTGCTACAACCTACACGCCCTATTTCATCTAAGGTTGTGATGCGCAATTGTTCACTTGGGGTTTCGATAGTGCTTGTATTACTGAACACATTACAGCCATTTACCGTCTTGCCTTGTTCGCGAATTACTACACGCAAGTTTCCACCTGGAAGACCCGTAATTACAGTTGGGTTACCATCAGCTAGAACATCCAGGATTCCAGTAGAGTTACCTGCTACCGGACTACCGAATGCACCTCCGGCAAAGCCGGGATCGGCAGCATCGTACACCGAATATTCATAAATTCCGGAAAAGTTCGTGAGACTTGCAAGATTGGTAATCTCGATATTCAGCACTCCGTCAGGATCCCCAAAACAACCAACGGGTTCATTTTGACTTATCGCTACGGTAGGCAAAACTGGTTCGTCTACTATATATGGTTCCAGAGGATAGGTACATCCACCTACATCGTTTACCTGTAATCGGTACTCTCCAGCCACCAGCGGCAAATCAAAGGTTACCGAGGTGCCACTTGGTTGTGATACGCTAGACACTGGTGATACTGAAAAACCTTGATCTTCGATAATAAAATTCGTGCTTCCCGTCACATCGATGCGGATACGCTCAGGGTTCTCGCAGTCCATAGGACTAACTTGCGTAATCGTTGCCGTTACATCGTTTGGCGCTAAAACGGTCACAGAATCGTTAAACTCACAACCGTTTGCGTCGATTGCATAAATTGTGATTACTTGATCGGAACCAGTATCGGTTATCTCAAAATCAGGACTTGACTGGTAGCTATCCGCTAAATTAATTTTGTATCCGTAAGGTGCCCCATTGCCAACATTCCCACCTACTATAGAAGCACTTACTATGGTAGTACTGAATTGATTCGCCGAGGGATTACATACCAATGTACCTGCCGTTGCGTCAATTTCAAACGATGGAGGTTCATTGATTACTACTTCTTCGCGATCAAAACAATTTCGATCAGTTACAACCTCGATGACATAAGTTCCTGGAGTCAAATTGGTAAAAGAACCTGAAATTTCTGTATCAATACGAGTTGTAATATCGTAGTTCGTCGGCATCGAAGCAAGATCGCTACTGTATAAATTGTATTCTTTAATACCGTCTACATCGGTACCTGCTATTAGGGATACGGCAATACTACCATCATTCAAACCATTACAACTTACATCGCTCTCACCCGTTTCATCAATATCAGGTGAGGTAGGGTCGCTCCTTACAATATTATCCACAATGAAATCACACTGTCCGGCACCATCGGCCACAATTTGGTCTTCTACCAAAACCTCATAATCTCCCGGAGGGATATTCTGGAAAACACCATCATTATCGGGGTCGACGATAGGCCCAAATGCAGCACCTGAAAAGTCCGTTCCGGAAATGGTATAGGTAAAATTGCCGCTACCGCCATCAGCAGTAACAGTCACGATTCCATCGGTATTCGTACAGTTGGGCTCGGTGCTAAAATCGCCGGAGGCAGTTAGTACTTGATATACTTCCGCAATACCATCGACATCACAACCATTCGCGTCAATAATATTGAATGGATAAGAGCCTACACTAAATACGGTAAATGTTGCCTGCGTCGGTGTTCCTGGTGTATTTGCTATTGTTTGACTTGTTCCATTCAGCGTAAAAGTCGGAGTATCGTAATCGCCTGGCAACTCCAAGGTTATATCAAAACCGGTCGCGGCCGTTGCGGTTACATCACATTGGTTATTCACTACCGGATCGATCAAGGGCAAATCAGGATTCAACTGAACAACGGCAGTTGAAATACGATAAGCACAATCATTGAAATCTTTGACCCAAATATCGTATTCGGTACCGGGAGCCAATGATCCTGGAAGTGATCTCGTAGCGGCATCGCTAAAGTCGTCATCAGGTGATGCGGTAAGTGTACCGTTATCATCAACGGGATCGCCGGCAGGTACAAATGCATAAAGATATGGGCTTCCGGTCGGAAAAGGAGTTCCACCACTACCGCGAACCGTTATCTGCCCCGGTGCATTACAGTTTGCATTTTGGTTGTCAATAACATCGACCCTCGGCGCATTTATTAAGGTATCCACAGTATCACCATCGGTACACCCTAAACCATCGGTAATCGAAATTCCATACCGCCCGAGATTTACTCCGGTAGCCACCGCTATTTCGGTTCCTAAAGTGGGAGATACCGTATCGGTGTGAACGACTTCACCGGTATCTAAATTTGTAATTACCACATCAAACGGTGCCGTACCTGTATTTATGGTATATCTTAATTCAACTTCGCCAACACCACAACGATATTCACCTGCAAGGTCAACATCAGATCCCGGGCCGCTAGGTAAGGTAATCTCTTCTGAATAAATACAACCTGTATTTTCATCGCGAACATCCACTGTATAGGTAACCCCGAACAATAGATTGCTAAAGCAATGGTTCGTTGGTCCATTGTTAGGATCGACCCAACCCACGTTCGGATCTGGGTTAGTTAGGCGCACCTCATAATCTATAGGAGCTGTACCGCCGGCAAGCTCTACGCAAATCGTTGTACCCGTAGCTGTACAGGTAAATGCCGGGAAAGGATCGGGAATAATATCAAGAGTAGCGCTATTTATCGTAAAAGGTTCGATGTCGCGACATCCACGTGAGTCAACAACAATAACTTGATAATCACCGGGCTCAAGGGCTGGGTCTTCGATATCAAATGGAAAAGCTCCAGGTAATACATCGTTAAGTGTCACAAATGCATTTCCAAAGTTGTCTTCGACAATTACAGTATAATTTGGGCTACCTACGGTCGCCAGGTCTACGGTAACCCCACCCGAAAGTGGTGTAGGGGTACAATCAGCGTCAATAGGCGTTGCCGTAGCGTCGGGCGATGGATTTGGGTCATCCACTACCGTTATTGTCGTAAGTGCCGTAACACAGTTTCGAGAATCTTTTACGACATATTCGTAATCTCCTGCAGCGAGACCCGAGTAAATGGTCTGGGAAGAGAAATTATAAGTTGTTCCCGGAGTCGGATCGGGAGTAGCGTTCGGATCCAGTGG
>ENA-ORXU01001464-ORXU01001464.1-marine-metagenome-genome-assembly--contig:-NODE-1464-length-19157-cov-3.426258_pt1 | contig 19157 bp, 15 predicted proteins | sample MGYA00237869_ERZ511484 | MGnify/ENA metagenome assembly ERZ511484
CATCTGCAGGTTGTCGGCATTCTTGGTCAGCAATTCGTTCGTCAGATCGGTCGCGTCCTTGACCGTCCCCGCCGCATCGCGCGACCGCTGGATCGTGACCGCCTGGGCAAGCTGCGTCTGCCACAGCGGCACGGTGTTCACGAGCGTCGAGTTGATCTTGTTGACGAGGCTCTTGTCGTTTTCCTGCACCAGTCGGATCGAGGGCAGCGACTGCATCGTCACCTGCCGCGTCAGCTTGAGATCGTAGACCCGGCGTTCCAGATCGTCGCGCGCCGCGCGCAGATCGCGCAATTCCTGTGCCCGCAGCACGCCGTCATTCTCGGGGGCCTCGGCGACATAGCGTTCCTTGGCCGGAATCTCGTTCTCGTCCAGATCGGCCAGCTTGGCCTCCCCGGCGGCGATGTAGAGCGCCAGCTCGTCGTAGAAGGACAGCGACGAATCATACAGCTTGTCGAGGAACTTGATATCCTTCAGCAGCTTCGTCTCGTGGGTCAGCAACTCGTCCTGGATCCCGTCGATCTGGCCACGTACCTGTTCGTACTGCGCGACGAAATCGGCGGTCGAGGCCGATTTGCCCATGATCCATGCCCAGATGCGCGCGAAGAAACCCGGTTTCGCGCCGGGGGCAAATTCGCTGACATCGAAGCCGCGAATGGTCGTGACCATCTTGCGCAGGGAGTTGCCGGCAGGGCCGACATCCTTGTTGCGTACGCCGTCGAGCATCTCGTCCGAGATCGCGGTCAGGTCTTCCTGCGCCTTGGAGCCGAACTTGATGATCGTCTGGGTATTCGACAGGTCGATCTCGCCCATTCGGGCCTTGATCGCGGCCACGGCATTCGGATCCGCGCTCTGCAACGTGATGAGTTCCTGCGCGGGAGGCGGAGGCGTGATCGTGATGATATCCTCGGCTTCGCGTACGGCCAGCGCGGTTCTGTTCCGCAGCGCCTCGGTCTGTTCTACGGCCATGACGGTCCCTGTCTCCTTTTGGGTCGGTTCCACGCTATTGCAGCACGGTCTCTCTATTCAAGCGTTCTGCGAGGACGTCGATCTCGACATCCAGATCGATCCGGTCGTTCGTCAGCAGTTTTTCGTGCTGCTGGTCGAAGGTCGCCTGCATGTCGTCCAGCAGGCTGCGGAATTTCAGATACATCTCGCTGTCCCCGAGGTCATGCTGGCTGCGCGCATATTTGCGCGTCGCCTCCAAGGCTCCGTCGAGATAGACTTTCAGGAACTTGCGCGCCCGGCGCAGGTCGGACGGGTCTTGCTCGATCCGGGCCAGGATATCGCGTCCCCGCGCCGTGATCTTCGCCAGACGGTCGCGCAGGGGCCGGTCCACGATATCGGCGGCGGCGCGCTCGATCCCCTCGATCCGCTCCTCGGCCTCCGAAATCGCCTCCTCCACCATCTGCGGCGTGACGCCCGACAGCGAGATCTCGCCCTTCGCCCGCATCGGGTCGATGCCGAAGGTCAGCATGGACGCCCCCGCCGCCAGCACCCCGAGGCCGAGCGACTGGATCATCCCGATATCCCACCCGACCAGGCCCGTCAGCAGGGTCGCCCCGCCGAGCACGAGCGACCCGAGCAGCTTGCGGGGCAATCCGGGGGGCGAGGCATAGGTGCGGTCCAGATAGGCGGCCTCCGCCTCCACGCCCTGCCGGATCAGGAACGATCCGAACACGAACAGCGCGAACAGGCCGATATTGGTTCCCATGCCGATGGCATCGCCATTGCTCAGCGCGCCGATGGCCGCGAACAGCAGCGGCGAGGCCGCGAACATCACCCCGAAGGTGCGCTTGCGGAACCGCGATTGCCGCTTGCCCCGCGCATCGAGCCGCAGCGCGCTCTTGAACCGCTCCGCCCCGGCCCGGCCCGCACCGGGGCCACCGACCCGCTTTGCGGAGTTCGGAACATAGTCCTTCTCGCCATCGCCGGTCATCGCACGGCATCCTCCCGTTCGGTCATCGTTCAGGGCACTTGTGCGAATGTAGCACAGGATGCGGCGAAGACGATGCCGATCAGGGCAAGGAAAGCGAGGGTACGGAGGAGGCGCGGATTCATCTGCCGGATTTCCCGATGGTTCGATCTGTCCGATCCCTCATACGCCATGGGCGGGCCATCGGTCAAAACCGTTGCACGATCGACCCTGGGGACTCGGATGGCGCAGGCGCGCCGGCCGGTACCGAAGCCGTCCCTAGAATATCCAGTCGAGCAGCCTGTCGAGCAGGCCGTCGGTCTTGCGCCGCACCCCCTCCGGCGTGACCGACCAGTCTTCGGCGTCGCTCCAGCTCTCGCCCTGCGAGCCGCCATCGTCCCGGATCGTCTCCGTCACCGGAACCGAAGGGGCAAAGGTCGCGATCTCGTAATCTGCTTCGAGCACCGCCTCCGGCATCTTTCCCAGCCGTTCGAGCAATGACGCGGACAGCAGCAGGCGGCCCTCGGCACTGTTCGGGAAATAGTCGCGGAAGGCCATCAGAGGCTCGCCCTCGCCCTTCACCGTCAGGTCGAGCTGCATCACATCCGTATGCGGCAACACCAGCTCGGGTCGCGAGGGAGCCGCGTACCGGACCGCGAGCCGACGGGTCCCCGGATCGGTCGGCTCGCGCAGGGAGGTCTGCGCCCGCCCTGCTCCCGGCCAGGAGACCGTCGCGGCATCGTAGGACATCAGCAGCGACCGTCGCTTCCGGTCGTCCCTGACCAGCGGCACGGGCCGGTCGGCATCGATCAACGCGAAGGCCAGCCGGTCCTCGGTCCCCTCGCGCTTCGTCAGTACCCGCGTGAGCGCCTGCCCGCCGGAAACCGCGCCTTCCACGACGAAACCGGGCGGAGCCTCGTGCCCGGTCGCGCTCCGCTCCAGCTTGCCCGTCCCCTTGATCTCCGCCATCAGCGGAAAATCGGGCGGCACCGTCAGCGGGACGACCCCGACCGGCACCGCGCGCACGCCGCCGATGATCGGGCGGGTGGACTGGATCACGATATCATGGCGGCCCGTCGGCACGAGCTGGCTCGACGTCCATCCATCGCCCGAAGCGCGCAGCGGCACGCCGGACGCATGGGGCGGCTCGTCCTCGTCCCAGTCGCGCAGCATCAGATCGATCAGATACCCGCGCGTCGGGATACCGCGCGGCAGCGGGGCGGTCCCGATGTCGAGCAGGCTGGCCCGTTCCGCATCGCGCACGGCGATCTTCCGGCGTTCGGCGCGCATCATGTAGCGCGCGATCAGCGTCTCCTGCGGGGCGCTGCGGTCGATATTGCCCGATACGTCCCGGACGCTCAGACGGGTCACGACCCTCTCGCCGGGCCGCAGGGCCGGGCCGTCATCGGTCTCGCCCGACCAGTACAGGGGATGGTGCAATGTGCGCGCCGTGCCCCGAAACCGGCGGAGCGGGCGCTTGAATTCCGTATCACCGAGGCGATGGATGGCCAGTTCCCACGCATCGACCACCGCCAGCGCATCGCTGCGCATCTCGATCCTCAGAGGCGTCTCGAAGCCGCCCGGCATCCATTGCGCGAAAGCCGGAACCGACAGGCCCAGCCGCGAGCCGTCGTTGCGGGGATCGATCTGCCACGTCACGGCGGCCCCGTTCTTCAGCGTCTCGCCTCCGCCCGATTCCGCATGGACCACGGGCGCACGGACCCACGGCAGCACAGCCGCGAGACCGATCAGCAGGAGAATCGCATATCGAGGGCGCATTCGCATCCCCCACGCTAGGGCGCAGAGCGTTAAGACAACGGGAATCGCGGACCCGCTTCCCGGCAGGATCGTCATGCGCCGAGAATATTTCGACGGAATACCCGCGATGCCCCGTAGCAGTCATGTTCGCGGGGGCAGAGCTTTCGTGGGCGGCACGTCCGATCCATACCCCAGCCAACCGCATCGGGCGTGTCTGTAAAGCATATCGGGGTCGGGTTGCCCCACCAGGTCCGAAGTCCCGCCTATGGCGTGTCGTCGGGCCCCTCTCGATCACGGTGTGCTTCGGGGGCCGGGTTCCCTACCCCGGTCCCCTTTTTCGTCGGCCCCGGCCTTGCCGAACCGAAAGATCGCCCGTGCCCGAGTCGATCCAGCAAATCCGCGAATTCGGAAGGGTTCTCGGCGTCGTCGATGAACTCGACGCCGATGACGCGCGTGTTCACCCAGATGACCCGGCCCTCGATGAGGGGAAAGTCCTGCATCCGAATGGCCACGACGGTCCCCGTCTCGATGGAGCCGAAGCTTTGCAGCTTGATGCACACGCCCCCATGGGAGATGTTCAGCGTCGCGGCACGCATGGTCCTGTGCGCGGATACGAGATCGCAGCGGACGCGATAATCGTATCGCGCATGTCGCCGTCTTTGGGTCTGCTCTTGCAGTCGAGCGTTTTCAGCCACTCTACACACCTTTCCTGTCATCGACGATGCTCGGGTTCAGGATTGCAAGTACCGGATTAAACCTTACAAATTACAACCTATCGTCTTTGATCTCTTTTTTTCATCTATCGATCGGGGCACCCGGCGACTTACCGGCGGGAGGAATGAACCCGCTCCTGCGAGTCATCGTTCTCAGGATGACGGCGACGACCCGGCGCCTTCGGCCGATCCGGCGATTTGCTTGACAGTCTTCCGACCCTCGCTCTACTGCACTGCACAACCAATGTCGGAGTCCCTGCCATGAGTTTCAGAATCCAGCCTGCCCCCGTCGCCCGGCCCAACCGGTGTCAGCTCTTCGGCCCCGGTTCGCGCCCGGCTCTCTTCGAGAAGATGGCGGCTTCGGCGGCGGATGTGGTCAATCTCGACCTCGAGGATTCCGTCGCCCCGAACGACAAGGACACGGCGCGCGAGGCCATCATCGACGCCACCCATTCGGTCGACTGGAACACCAAGGCCCTCTCCATCCGCATCAATGGCCTCGACACGCCCTATTGGTACAAGGATGTCGTCGATGTGCTGGAGCGCGGCTCCGACCGCATCGACCTCATCATGATTCCGAAGGTCGGCTATGCCGAAGACCTCTACGCCGTCGATGCGCTGGTGACGGCCATCGAGCGGGCCAAGGGTCGCAAGAAGCCCATCGGCTTCGAGATCATCATCGAGACGGCGGCGGGTGCGCAGAACGTCGATGCCATCGCCCAATCCACGCCCCGCCTGCAATCCATGAGCTTCGGGGTCGCCGATTACGCCGCCTCCATGGGGATGCAGGTCACGGGGATCGGTGGCACGCAGGCCGGATACGACATGCTCGCCGACGGCGAACCCGATGCCGAGCGCGATACCTTCCCCGCCGATCCGTGGCACTATCCCGTCGTGCGCATGGTCGCGGCCTGTCGCCAATACGGCATCCTGCCGGTGGACGGCCCGTTCGGTGATTTCTCCGACGATGCGGCCTTCCGCGCGCAGGCACGGCGCTCGGCCATCCTCGGCTGCGTCGGCAAATGGGCGATCCACCCCAAGCAGGTCGCCCTCGCCAACGAAGTCTTCACCCCGGCAGACGAGATCGTCGCCCGCGCCCGCGCGATCCTCGCGGCAATGGATGAAGCGGAAAAGGCCGGTCAGGGCGCTGCCGTCCTCGACGGCAAGCTCATCGACATCGCCTCCGCCCGTCAGGCGAAGGTCGTGGTCGATCAGATCGAACTGATCCAGGGCAACGGATAGCACCGCCGCCCCGGCACGTCGTGCCCGCGCCGGAGCGGGCATTCCCTCACCCGTCGTCGAGGAAGATCAGGCCGCCCCTATCGATGACGTTGACTTCGGCGGACCCGGACGGATCGATCGAGGTGGCGGGCCGCGTGGCCGCCACCAGATCGACCGGCTCGCCCAGACTCTGCCCATAGGCCAGCAAACCCCCCGGCGGCCCCCCGGCATTCGGCCCCGCCAACTGGCTCACCGCCCCATAGACCGGGATCGCATCGGCGTAGATGACGGGTACCGTCTCGACCATCGCTCTCTGGTCGTAGGGCAGCGGCACGGCGTCATGGACGACAGACGCCACCACCGGAAGGTCCACGTCCAGCGAGAACCCGTAGGATGCCGGTTCGATCGCAGGCCCGAACGGCTCATATGCTCCGGATTGCTGGAGGGTGCCGTAGACGGTCGAAATCGCCCCATCGGCATGGACCGGCCCGGCCAGCTCCCCGAGGGTCGCCGCATAATCGTCATAGGCACCGACCTGCTGATAATCGCCCCCGGACACGGCACCATATCCATGAGCGATCCCGGCGTCATGGCTTTCGACCGGCTGAGGATCGTCGGTCTCGACCACCGGCGCAGCGGCAATCCCGTAGCCGTCGTCCGCCACCAACCCGAAGGCCGGAATATCCTCGGCCACGGGGTCCGTAACGATCATCGTGTCATCCACGACAGAGGCCGTTCCACCGTCGTAGGATGCAAGGCCGGTCGTTGCCGGGACGGGGGCCGACAGGGCCGCGCGCTTGACCGTCAGGCGCACGAGATTCTCTTCGGCGAGCGAGGCCACATCGCGGTTCGCCGCCCGTTCCAGCCGCTGCTCCGTGATATAGGTATAGTTCGCCTGCGCATCGTAGCCCGTCCTGCGCGCCGCCGCGTACAGCCGCTCGGCCCCGGCATAATCGCCGGTATTCTCGCGCACGGCTCCCAGCCCGAGCAGGGCATAGGGATTGTCCGGCTCTTCGGACAGCGCCGTCTCGAATTGCGTCTCGGCCTTTTGCAGATCGCCCTGCTTGTAGGCATCGTAACCTAGCGTGGCCGCCACGAAGGAAGGGGATTGCGCCGGATTGGTATCGACCGTCTGGGAGCATCCCGCGACGAAGGCAGCGACACCGACCGCGCACAGTTTCCGCAGGGACATGCCGGAACCTCCGGAAAGACTTGAAAAATCGGGTGTAATCCTGCGAATTTTCGCGCAGATTGCAACGGCAATCGTGTTTGAATGAGACACTTCCCCCATAAAGCGAGAGGTCGGTCGTGACACCAATGCGCCGGAGTGTCGGTTTGCCATGATCGTTTCCCTCTTCCGCCTGTCCGGGGTCGGGGCCGCGATGCATGTCCTGTGCCTCCTTGCCGCCCTGCTGCCGTCGCGCGTATCGGCGGAACAGGCGACCGTCGCCGTCGCCGCCAATTTCGCCACCACCCTGGCGCGGCTGGTCGCCCCGTTCGAGGCGCGCGGCGACCATACGATCCGCGTCGCGTCCGGATCGACCGGCAAGCTCTATGCGCAGATCGTCCACGGCGCGCCCTTCGACCTCTTCCTCGCCGCCGATACCGAGCGCCCCGACCGCCTGATCGCCGACGGCCTCGCCTCGCCCGATGACCGCATCACCTATGCCGTCGGACGATTGGTCCTGTGGAGCGGCCCGGATGATCCCTCCGAAGCCCTGCTCGAAGGCGGAAAAATCCCCCGTCTCGCCATCGCCAATCCGGGACTGGCCCCCTATGGGGTCGCGGCGATGGAGGTTCTGGAGCATTACGGCCTGACCGGCGCGCGCGCGCCCGCCCTCGTCATGGGCGAGAACATCGCGCAGACCGTGGCGATGCTGGCCACCGGCAATGCCGATCACGGGCTGGTCGCGCTGTCCATGGCCAGCGCCGCCGAGGGCAAGGCCCGCCTCTGGACCATCCCTGCCACGGCCCACGCGCCCATCCATCAGGATGCGGTGCTGCTGACGCGCGGACAGGACAACCCCGCCGCCCGCGCCTTCTTCGCCTATCTACGCTCTGCGGAGGCCCGCACGATCATCGTCGCCGACGGCTACGACGAGGCCGGTCCATGATCGATCTCGGCCCGCTCTGGCTGACGCTGCACCTCGCGGCGGTGACGACGGCCCTGCTGCTGGTCCTGGGCACGCCCCTCGCCTGGTGGCTCGCCACCACCCGCAGCCGCGCACGGCCCTTCGTCGAGGCCATCACCGCGCTTCCCCTCGTCCTGCCCCCCACGGTGCTGGGTTTCTACCTGCTGATCCTCCTCAGCCCGAACTCCACGCTGGGCGGCGCATGGGTATCGATGACCGGCGAGACGCTGACTTTCTCGTTCACGGGCCTCGTCTTCGCCTCCATCGTCTATTCCCTGCCCTTCATGGTCCAGCCGCTCCAAGCCGCTTTCGAGCGCGTCGGCCCCATGCCCATGGAGGCCGCCGCCAGCTTGCGCGCCTCACGCCTCGACGCCTTTCTCACTGTCGCCGTCCCCTTGTCGGCACGCGGCTTCCTCACCGCCTGCGTCCTCACCTTCGCCCATACCATCGGCGAGTTCGGGGTCGTCCTGATGATCGGCGGCAACATCCCCGGCGAGACCCGCGTGATCTCCATCGCCATCTACGAACAGGTCGAGACCCTTCGCTACGACGAAGCGCATATCCTCTCGGCAGGGATGCTGGTGTTCTCGTTTCTCGTGCTGGCGCTCGTGTATGCGTTCAACCGGCCGAGGGTGATCGGGTGAAGGCTACGTGCTTTTCGACGATCCTCCCGTTCATGCTCCCGACAGGGGAACGACCAGAAGCGGTTCGCGCACGAAAAAGCCCCGGACGGCATGTCTGGGGCTTCTTGCATTCTCGGTAAGGAGCGGTGGCTCAGGCCGCCATCGGCAGCGCGCCTTTCTCCTCGAGCATGATCCGCATATCGCCCAGATTGTGCATCGAGGTGATCTCGGGCATCGAGAACTGGATGCCGAAGGCCACCTCGATGGCGAGCAACAGGTCGATATGGCGCGCGGAATCCCAGTTCGCGGTGTTCTTCGCGTTGCTCCCGTCGGAGAGAACGCCCTCGTCGATGTCGAGAACGTTGGCGACGAGTGTGGTCAGTTTCATCGGATAGCCCCTCGGGAATGATAATGGTTTATTGCGGTCGTCTTCAGTCGAAGATTTTTTCGCGCACGCCTTCGGGCCAGCGCACCGGGTCGAAACCGTGCTGCGTGAAGGCGGCCAGCACCCAGCGTTCGATGCCCAGACCGATGCAGCCGGTATGGGCAGGCTCACCATCGTTGGCGGTGATGTCGAACCGCTCGCCGAAGAAGCGCCCGTGCAGGTTTACCGATCCACAGGCCATCTTCTTCGTGCCGCCCTTGCCGTCGAGCACGGGGATCAGGATTTCGTTCTTCACTTCCTGCGCGGCCTGGAAGAACTTCTTCGAGGCCGAGACCGTGGCGAAGAACGGGTCGGTCGCCGTCTGCACTTCCATCTCCAGATCGAAGGCCCTGGCCAGATCGACGATCAGGGGCAGCGCCCGCCGGCGACGGTCGGCGACGTAGTCTTCCGTACCGACGAAGACGATCTCGCGCACGTTGAACTCATAGAGACGGTCGAGACCCGACGCATTGCGGCTCTCGTACCGGAATACCCGGCCCAGCCAGCTCAGCGCGAAACCCGGATCGTCCAGCCGCTTGCCCTGCAGCGTCGGATACGCAGGAAAGCACGCGGCGGGGTTCATGCACATGCCGTCATGGTGCAGATGCTCTCCCCTGGGCAGGATCGCCCCTTCGGAGCAGGAGTTCGCGACACGGAATTCCTCGATGGCGTCGAAGTCCTCCATCACGTTGCCGACGAAGCTGGCCTGGTTCGGGTGGCTGTCGAAATAGCCGCATCTGTGCAGCACGTCGGCGTCGATGAAACCGGGGAAATGCCCGTCCACCGCATCGAAATGCCGTTCATACAGACCGCCCGCAATCTCGTCGACCAGCCGCGCGAGCCGCAGGACCGGGCCTTTATAGGCGACCTGGCCCTTGCCGTAATCATGGACCCACCCGCGACGGACGAATTCCCCGTTCACGCCGGACTGGAAAGGGCCGTCATCCGTGCGGACGTTCGCGGCGAAGGTCTCGATGTCGAAGCCGGTGCGCTGTTTCGCCATGGCGGCGACGAAGCGGTGGGCCTTCCCGACGACTTCCTGCGTATAGAGGCCATCGCGGATTTCCAGCACGGCACTCCTGCCGTCCTCGCTGACGCGGATGCGCTCCAGCTTCGGCGAAACGAAAACCGATTCCTTCTCGATGTCGTCGGCAACGATGGGATCGATTACCATCGGCATATCGATCCGGACCCTGACGGCCCCCCCTTGCATCGTATTCATCGCGACATGTCCCCCGTCATTCGCCGATATCGAAGCGATCCCGCGATCGCCTGTCGGCAAAACGCATCGCGGCACCCGAATATCTCGTATTTCCTAAGATTTCGGCGTCAGAAGCTGTAATCGAGAAAACCCGTATCGCCCCCCAGCGACGTGAAGCCGATCACCATGACGATCGCCGCCACCACCGCCCAGGCGGCGTTCGGCACCCAGCGCACCGGATTCTCGCGGAAGACCGCGCTCTCCGGCGGCGGGTCGGAACTGATCCACGTTCCCCGCAGGATCTGCTGCGAGTTCGGCGCGAGCAGGACGACGGCCCCCAGCGCCAGGATCAGCGTCATCGCGCTCGCCACGTCGATCAGCACCGGATCGGAGCCGAACCCTGCGCCCGTCAGCGTCGTGATCCCCCACATGCTCGACAGCATGATCGTGGCGACCTCCACCGATGGCGCACGGAACATCACCAGCCCGCTGACGACCACGGCCATGGTGAGCGCCCACCCCATCGGCGCACCGACGGGCGGCATCCTGAAATGCTTCCATCCATCGTCGATGGCCAGCGCGAGGCCGTGGATCAGGCCGTAGAGCACGAAGGTATATCCCGCGCCGTGCCAGATACCCGCCATCACGAAGGTATAGAAGATCGGCAGGGCGGAGGCCTGGAGCCACTTGCGCGAGGATGAATGCCCGTTCTTCTGGGCCGAGCGCGCATTGTTCATCGCCATCGGCGTGAACAGATACGTCGTGAAGAACCGGGTCATCGTCATGTGCCAGCGGCGCCAGAAATCCGAGATGCTCGTCGCCTTGAAGGGCGAATTGAAGTTCAGCGGCAGGCGGATGCCGAACATGAACCCGAGGCCGACGGCCATGTCGGAATAGCCGGAGAAGTCGAAATAGAGCTGCAGCGAATAGGCAAGCGAGCCGAGCCACGCCTCCATCGGCGCGATCGCCGCGCCCATCGCCACGCCCTCGAAGGCGATATCCGCATAGGGCGCGATGCTGTCGGCGAGGATGACCTGCTTGAACAGGCCGATGCCGAACATCGTCAGACCGACCGACAGGGCGACCGAATCGAACGCACGATCCGCGCGGTCATCCATCTGCCCGAAGATATCGCGTTGCAGCAGCAGCGGACCGGCGGTGACACAGGGGAAGAACGTCGCGAACAGCGCATACTTATGCAGCCCGACGCGCTGCACCTGACCCTTCAGCGCCTCGATCAGGAACCCGATCTGCGTGAAGGTGAAGAACGACACCCCCACCGGCACGATGATGTCGAGATGCGCGATGCCCGTACCGGCCAGAGAATTGGCGATGTCGATGAAGAAGGTCGTGTACTTGAAGTAGCCCAGCGCCACGAGATTCGCGGCAATCGCCGCGAGCGCCAGTATCCCGGCGGGCTTGTTCTCCTGACGCCGCAGGCGGATCGCGGTTCCCATGACGTAGTTGAACAGGACAGATACCGTCAGGATCGCGGCCAGCAGCGGCGCGACCATTCCATAGAACACCAGCGACGCCAGCGCGAGATAGCCGTAGACGCCATTCCATCCCAGCAGACGGTGCACGAGCAGGAACCCGACATAGCACGCAGGCAGGAACAGCAGGATGAACTGGAAGGAAGTGAAGGTCATGCCGGTCTCCGGGAAGCGTCCCAGGAACGCTTCTGTGCGTCGAAGTCGAGAAATTGGTCGATGATCCGCTGAAGGCAGTCGGGGTTCGAACGTTCGGCGTCGATATACTGGTCGGCACGACAGCCGAGCGGGTAGGGATCGAAACCGCCGATGATCTCGAGGCCGTATTTGGCGGCGAAATCGCGGGTCAGTCCTTCGACATCCTTCAGGCCCTCGCTGTAGGGACTGTCCTGCACCGCATCCCAGTAGACCGGGTTGAAGGGCGGATGGGCCAGGTAGATATCGACGCCCTGGGCCACGAGATATTCGAGCATCTTGTCCACTGCCTCGACGGCAGGCGGATGGATCGGCGGCGGTGCATTGCGCTTGGCATAGGCGAAGGACAGGGCGTCTCCCCGTGCCCGACCGGGCGTGAGCGCCTCGTCATGCAGCATGGACCACGCGATCGAGCCGTCGGGAAGCAGCGTATCGAGCGTGGGATGCTTCTTCCGGTCCGACGGTCCCGGCTTGACGGGCGCTTCGAGCCAGCGTTTCACGTTCGTCTCGAGCAGCGGCAATGACAGCGTCTGCTGCAGACGCGGCTTCAGCGGGCCGGTGAAGTGGTCATGCGCCGGAATGCGCAGGCGTTCGGCCATCGCGCGGTAATCGTCGAGAACCGGCACCCAAAGCCAGTCCGTGCGGTCCTCGACCTTCGTGAACAGGGTGTCCCGGATCGAGATGATGAGGCGCTTGGGGAGTTTGTCGTGGCTGACGAACATCTCCGAGACCCCGAGGATATCCTCGTAGTAATCGCGGTGCACATGGGCGTTATAGAGATCGACACCCCGACCAAGCTCCGCATGGGCCTGCTGCCAGTGGCTCGCGCCCATGATCGCCACATAGGGAGTACGCTCGAGATTGGCGATATGCCGGTGGCGCAGGCCCCGCGTCTCGATGTTCAGGTCGTAGGTCAGATAGCTCTGGCCGGAAGCGAGAACTCCCGCCGCCCGCTCGATATGGGCATCGTCGTGCAGCAGGGGAGCCAGCGCCATGTTGGCGGCCCGCACGCCATACAGCCCGATCAGGAACACCGCCGCCATCAACAGGACGTAGCGGGCGGCGGAATCGGTGCGTCCCAACCCTCCTTGCGCGCTCGTGGTGACGAGTTCGTTTCCTTCGAGATCGTGCTCCCGGCGACCAACCTCGTTGCGTACCAGCATACGGCGGTCCTGCCCCGTCCTCTCGTTCGTGTCGCTGGTCGTCGTCGCCATGGAAGAACTACCTGTGTCTGGTCGGGCACCGGACCGTTTTAGTCCATGGCCATTGAGATCGGGTAAAATGGGCGCGCCTGACTGCGCCGGCCTCGAAAGCCCGACACGGCGGGGGCATGTCAGCCCGTCTTCGAGCCGTCATGGATGGGCTGCGGCCTTTCGATGCCGCCCTCGGCATTCCCGCATGGTTTCGCCGGGATCGCCCGGTATTGCGGAAAGACGATATCGACCTCGGTGCCCTGCCCCTCGACCGACCGAAGGGCCACCGAGGCGTCATGCGCACGGGCCAGCAGGCGGATCATCGGCAGGCCAAGCCCGATCCCCTCGTAGGAGCGGTCCAGCGCGTCATCGGCCTGATAGAAGGGATCGAAGACCCGTTCCAGCTTGTCGGAAGGGATGCCGATCCCGTCATCGGCAAAGCCCAGGACGACCGCGCCGTCGATGTGCCGCCGAACCGTGATCGAGATCGCCACGGGTCCATTGGAAAAGCGTACCGAGTTGTCGAAGAGGCCCGTGACGATCGTCTGCAGGGCCGTCTTGTCGACGACGATACCCTTCACGTCGGGATCGATGTCGATGGACAGGGCGACCTGTTTCTTCTGGAGCGAGGGACACATCGGCTTGACGATATCGCCGATGAAATCGGCCAGATCGAAGATGTCCTCGTCGGTGAAGTTCTGTTGCCCGGATTCGATGCGCGAGAACGAGATCACGGCGTTGATGATGGCGAGCAGCGATTTCCCGCTGAAGTTGATCTGGTTCGCGTAGTCGATCATCGTCGCGGGCGAGCGTTCATGGGTAATCAGGTCGGAGAAGCCGATGATCCCGTGCAGCGGGGTGCGCAGCTCATGACTTATATTGGCGAAGAAGGACGATTTCGCACGGCTGGCGGCCTCCGCCTCTCTCTTGGCCTTCAGGATGCTGTCCTGCATCGCCCGCTGCTGGGTAATGTCGAGCGAGACGTAGACATTGCCGCCCTGCGGCGTGACCGTGCGGCTGACGGCGAAGATCGTGCCGTCGGCTCCCTCGATCTCGATCTTGCCGTTCGCCGCGCTTTCCAGACTGTCGGCGATGCGGTCGATCAGCATACCGGTCTGGTCCGCCGTGCGCGGCTCCGCGTCCGACCCTTCGCCCATCAGAAGATCCAGCATCCTGTCGAACCGGCTGTTCCGGGCCGTGCACACGCCGTTCGGCTCCAGCGCCGCGATTCCGGCACCGGCATGTTCGAGGGTCGTCTCCAGCAGTTCCGTCTTGCCCCGCAAGGCCCGCATCGCCTCCGCATGGGCGATGGAATAGCGGATGGTGCGCTCCAACGTACGGGCATCCAGATCGCTCTTGTCGAGATAGTCCGACGCTCCGGCCTCGGTCGCGGCCACGTCGATGTCGTGCTGTCCGACACCCGTCAACAGGACCAGCGGCACGAGGATGCCCCGTTCACGCGCCATCGCGATGAATTCGAGGCCGGTCCGGCCACCGATCCGATAGTCGATGAAGCAGATATCGCACTCACCCGCCGCAAGACGCGCCAGACCCGGCTCGTAAGCCTCGATCCATTCGAGCGTCATGTCCATCCCCGAGATCTCGTCGAGGACTTCGCGCGTGAGTTCGAAATCGTCTTCGTCGTCCTCGATCAAGAGGATGCTGATGGGACGGCTCATGCGTCTGGTCCGTTCAGGCCGCGCAGTCGGTACATTCGGGCGGCAGGGCGACGATCTCGACCCAGTAATGCCCGATGGCCTTCACCACGTCGATCAGCCCCTCGAACGTGACGGGCTTGGTGATGAAGGAACTGACGCCCAGCCCATAGGTGCGGATGATATCCTCCTCGGCCTTGGACGTGGTGAGGATGACCACGGGGATGCGGCACAGGGCAGGGTCTTCCTTGATCTTCGCGAGCGCCGTGCGACCGTCCATGCGCGGCATGTTCAGGTCCTGCAGGATGACCCCCGGATAGGCCGTCCCCTCCAGATGGGCGTACTCGCCTTCCCGGCGCAGGTATTCGAGCAATTGCTCGCCATCCTCGACGAAATGCACGGGATTCTGCATCAGGCTCTCGTCGAAAGCCTCATCGATCAGCATCCGGTCGTCGGCATCGTCATCGGCCACGAGAATGGTGATGGGTGCGGGTTTTGCCATCTGTTCGTCTCTCACTCTTCGTCTTGCGGTTTCTGCGTGACCGGAAGCGTGACGATGAACGTCGCGCCCTCTCCCTCGACGCCGTCGGCATCGATCAGGCCCTCATGGCGCTCCACGATCTTGCGTACCGTCGCGAGGCCGATGCCGGTTCCCTCGTATTCGCCGCGTCCATGCAGACGCTGGAAGATCGTGAAGATCTGGTCCTTGTACTTGTTGTCGAAGCCGATGCCGTTATCCGCGATCCGAAGGATGCACGTATCGCTCAGGCTGTCGGACACGACATTGCGCACGATCTCCGCCGTCACGGTCACGACGGGCGTCACGCCGGGTCGCTGGAACTTCAGGGCATTGCTGACGAGGTTCTGGAGCAACTGCCGCATCTGCGTCCGGTCGGCATCGATGACGGGCAGGTTCTCGTGCCGGATCTCGGCACCCGTTTCCTCGATCCCGATCTGCAGGTCGCCGACGACCCCTTCGAGGCATTCGCCCAGATCGATCTTCACGAAGGGCTTGGCATTGGTCGTGACCCGCGAATAGCTGAGCAGATCGTTGATGAGCAGGCGCATCCGGCTCGTCGCGCTCTGCATCCGCTCGACGTATTTCTGGCCGCCCTCGGGCAGGTCGTCGCCGTATTTCGTCTTCAGGCGATCCCCGAAGGTCTCGATCTTGCGCAATGGCTCCTGCAGGTCATGCGAGGCGACATAGGCGAAATCCTGAAGTTCCCGGTTCGAAACCTCGAGCTGCTTCGTATACCGCTCCAGCCTTTGCTGCGAGCGTTCGAGATCGGTGATGTCCTGATAGGTGGCGATGCTCCCGCCCGTCTCCACCGGATGGTGCATTACCGCGATGATGCGCCCGTCGGCCAGATACTGATTGAGCGTCGCCTCGGTCTTCAGCCGCGCATGATCGAGACGGGCAGTACGGGCGCGCTCGGCATCGGCGGCCGTGTAGTTACCCAGCCCGATGGAATAGTCCATGATCGCGTCGAGTCGCATCCCCGGTTTGGCCACCTCGGGCGAGAGGCCGTAGATCTCCATATAGCGTTTGTTGCACACCAGAAGCGTCTGGTCGGGTCCGAACATGCACAGGCCCTGTACCATGTTGTCGAGGGCCGCTTCGAAATGGATATTGCGGCTGCGCAACTCGTCGCTGACCCGCAATATTTCGAGTTCGCGCTCCTTGAGTTCGGTGATGTCGGTCCTTATTCCGACGATCCCTCCATCCTCGGTGCGCCGCTCGTGGATTCTGACCCAGCGGCCATCCGAGAGCTGCAGGTCATTTGGCTCGTCCGGATTGCGGTGCTCGCCCATGCGCCATCGGAAGAAGTCTTCGGGCGATGTGCCGTCGAATTCGAAGACCCGCCGCTCCACGGCGACTTCGAGCATATCCGCGAATTTGCGACCCGGCGCGATGATATCCGCGATTTGCGGATTCAGCTCGACGTAGCGACGGTTATAGGCGATCAGGCGATCGTCGGCGTCGAAGAGAGCGAAGCCGTCGGCCATCGATTCGAGCGCGTGGGACATCCGGGTCCGCGCCGCATTCGCCATCATCTCGAGCCGGTCGCTCTCGACGGCATCTCCCCCTCGTGCAGAAGCGACCCGGACGGTCTCGACCACCTGACCGTCTTCGAGCATCCGGCGATGGACGTAGAGTTCCACCCCTGCCAGCGACACGAAGCGGAAGGAGTAGCCGCCGACCGCCGACAGGCGCTCCAGCCCCCGGCGGATGGTGTCCTCGGCTCCCCCGGCATCGCCGGATATGCGTTCGATGCTGATACGGGCCAGCTCTTCGAGGGTGACGCCGGGCCTGGCCTCGCTCGGGGAGTAACCGCATAAGTCACGATAGCGGCCATTGCAGTAGACGAGCCGCCGTCCGGCATCGAACAGCGCAAGCCCCGAATCGGTGCCTTCCAGAAGCCCCCGCAATGCCGATGGCTCGAAGGAAGGCACGCCCGGCGAATCCTCGGAAAGCGGTTCGGTGAATTCGGTCATGACGGCCTCTCCGGTCTTTCACATCGTCCTGTCGCCTGCGCGCTACGACCACGCATGATCGGGCAGCACGACGAGAACCGCGCATCGTACCGAAGGCCGATCCGATCCGGTTCCACATCGAAGACCATGACCTTTACGGTGAACCGGATAAGGAAACGTGAAACCGGCAGGATTTCCACGAGGCGCAGGGCGGATGCCCCATCGCCGGAGCCCGGTCGCGGAAGTTCCGGTTCGTCCAGCCTTGCCCCCTTGCAGCCCTTCCCCGCCTAGGCGCATACGCTGCCCGAAGCGATGTCCTGGTGGGTGAGGACGGGTTTCCTGTTGCGTCCCGACCCGCGCTCAGTCCATAAACGCGCCAAGGGGTTGGAGATCATCGACAGGAGGAACTGACCGCCATGACCACCGAAAAACCCATCACGATCTATTCGAAGGAACTGATCTTCGCCGTTGCCTTGATCGGCCTCGTGATCGTGTATTTTCTCTTCTCGCAGATCTGGAACGATCAGGGCCTCATCAGCGGCATCTTCTCCTGGTCGCGCCTTCTGACCGTCCTCGTAGCCGCAGGCGTCGGTTTCGGCATCGGCTGGATGGTCTTTCCCCGTCTGCCGATGGGCAGCACGATGGACAAGCTGACCGCGCGTCGCTGACGCAGTTTCCGGCCCTGCATCTTCACGATGCGGGGCCGGGTGTATTCGCCGCATTTCCCCGAAAGGGGCTTTGCCTCATACCCTACCGGTAGAAATTGATAGGGGACGGCGATGGACACGTCATGGGCGATCGATCTGGCGCGAATGCAATTCGCGTTCACGGTGTCCTTCCACATCATCTTCCCGGCTTTTTCGATCGGGTTGGCCTCCTATCTCGCCGTGCTCGAAGGGCTGTGGCTCTGGACCGGGCGGCAGGTCTATCTCGATACCTTCAAATACTGGCTGAAGATCTTCGCCGTCGCCTTTGCGATGGGCGTCGTGTCCGGCATCGTCATGAGCTATCAGTTCGGGACCAACTGGTCGGTGTTCTCCGACAAGACCGGGCCGGTCCTCGGGCCGTTGATGGGCTACGAGGTCTTGTCCGCCTTCTTCCTGGAGGCCGGGTTCCTCGGGATCATGCTGTTCGGCATGGGCCGGGTCGGCAAGGGGCTGCACTTCGCCGCGACCGTCACCGTGGCCTTCGGCACCTGCCTGTCGGCATTCTGGATTCTCAGCGTCAACAGCTGGATGCATACCCCGGCGGGCTATTCGATCAACGAGGTCGGGCAGTTCGTGCCGGAGGACTGGTGGGCCATCGTCTTCAACCCGTCCTTCCCCTATCGCCTCGTCCACATGGTCCTCGCCGCCTATCTCACCACCGCCTTCGTGGTCGCGGCGGTGGGCGCGTATCACCTCCTCAAGGACAAGACGAACGAGCATGCGCGGCTGATGTTCTCGATGGGGATGTGGATGGCCGTCATCGTCGCCCCGATCCAGATCGTCGCCGGCGACCTGCACGGCATCAACACGCTGGAGCACCAGCCCGCCAAGATCTCGGCCATGGAGGGCCATTACGACAGCCATCCCGACGGCGCGCCCCTCATCCTGTTCGGTATCCCGAACGACGAGGAACAGCGCATGGACTACAAGATCGAGATCCCCAAACTCGGCTCGCTGATCCTCAAGCACGACCTGAACGCGCCGATGGACGGCCTCGACGTCGTGCCGGAGAACGAGCGTCCGCCGGTGGAGATCGTCTTCTGGTCCTTCCGCATCATGGTCGCCATCGGCTTCGCGATGCTCGGGATGGGGCTGTGGACGGCGTGGCTGCGCTGGAAGGGGCGGTTGTTCGAGCCGGGGCTGGTGCATCGCGCCGCCGTGCTGATGGGACCGACGGGCTTCGTCGCCGTGCTGGCCGGGTGGATCACGACCGAGGTGGGGCGTCAGCCCTACACCGTCTACGGCCTGCTGCGCACGGGGGACAGCGCCTCGCCGCTGTCGGCCCCGGCGGTGCAGGCATCCCTGATCGTGTTCATCGTCGTGTACTTCATCGTGTTCGGGGCGGGGGTGTTCTACATCCTGCGCAAGTTCGCGCTGGCCCCGCAATCCCGGGAGGAAGGCATGCCGCGCGGCGAGCCGATCCGGTCGGCGGGCATCACCCCGGCGGCTTCGGTCGCC
>ENA-ORXU01001465-ORXU01001465.1-marine-metagenome-genome-assembly--contig:-NODE-1465-length-19143-cov-4.051505_pt1 | contig 19143 bp, 14 predicted proteins | sample MGYA00237869_ERZ511484 | MGnify/ENA metagenome assembly ERZ511484
GTCTGACACCGCAAGAACGCAAGGATATCGAATTCGCGCAGACGCAGGTGCGGAATTTCGCGCAAATCCAGCGGGAAAGCATGAAGGATGTGGAGGTTGAAACCCTTCCCGGCGTCGTGCTTGGCCACAAGAATGTGCCGGTCAATGCTGCCGGTTGTTACGTCCCTGGCGGAAAATACCCGCTGCTGGCCTCCGCCCATATGTCGGTAATAACTGCCAAGGTGGCGGGAGTGCCGCGTGTCATTACCTGTGCGCCGCCATTCGAAGGCAAGCCCGCGCGCGCCATCGTCGCGGCGCAGGCCATGGCTGGAGCGGACGCCATTTATGCGCTTGGCGGAATTCAGGCGGTGGGCGCAATGGCCATCGGGACGCAAAGTATTGACCCTGTCGATATTCTGGTAGGGCCGGGCAACGCCTTTGTCGCCGAAGCCAAGCGCCAGCTATATGGCCGTGTTGGCATTGATCTGTTCGCAGGCCCCACCGAAACGCTGATCATTTGCGACGAGGAAGGTTGCGATGGAGAGCTCGCCGCGACCGATTTGCTAGGCCAAGCCGAACACGGCCCGGACAGTCCCGCCGTATTGCTCACCAATTCGGAAAAGCTGGCGCGTGACACCATGCGCGAGGTCGAACGACTGCTGGAAATCCTGCCTACTGCCGATCATGCGGGTAAGGCATGGGAAACTTACGGTGAAGTCATCGTGGCGGAAAGTTACGAGGAGATGGTGCAAATCGCTGACGCGCTCGCTAGCGAGCATGTTCAGGTGATGACGGCCGATCCCGATTATTTCCTGAAGAACATGACCAATTATGGAGCCCTGTTTCTGGGCCACCGCACCAATGTCTCTTACGGTGACAAGGTGATCGGTACCAACCACACGCTCCCGACAGGCAAGGCTGCCCGCTATACTGGCGGGCTTTGGGTCGGGAAATTCCTCAAAACCTGCACGTACCAGCGGGTGCTGACTGACGAAGCCAGCGTATTGATAGGCGAATATTGTAGCCGTCTGTGCGCGATGGAGGGATTTGCCGGACATGGCGAGCAAGCGAATATCCGCGTGCGCCGTCTGGGCGGGCGTAATGTTCCCTATGCAGGGCAAGCCGCGCCGACACCGGAAACTGCGGCGGAATAGCCCGCGCCGTCAGTCCGGTTTGGCGAGGGTTTCCACAAGCGGGGCGAGGATCGTCTCGACCAGTTTCTGCCGTTCCGCATCACGCTCGGCTGCGTCATGCGGGGCTGGCTGGAAGCTATCGAGCTTCGCCTTATCGACCACGCCCTCCTCGGCAAGTAGTGTTTCCATGCTGGCAAGCCTGTCGCGGGTGACAGAAAGCTCCATCGACACGGTAATAAGGCCGCGCAAAAGGTGCTCCTTCACCGGATCATCGGTAAAAGTGGTGTGCCGGTCACCGGGGCGGGGGCCTTCCGGCAGGGTGCTTTGCTCGCTCATGCTGCACCCCCTGGTTTGCGTCCGCCGAAGAAGAGGTATTCCGCCGGGCCCACCGCTTCATATCGGGCAAAAGCGTTTTCCCCGAAGCCGGCGTCGGCAAATTCCTGCTCCATGTTCAGGGCCGCAAATCCGGTCCAGAACGGTTCGCCATTGTGGCGCACTTGCCAATCGTTGGTGACTTGCTTGATCAATGGGATCCGGTCCGGCTGGTAAGGCACATCAAGGTGCAGAACCAGCCCGCCCGGACGCAGCAATCGCCAGCATTCGCGGGCAATATCGCCGACCTGCGCCTTGGTCGTTTCATGAAACATGATGATGGAAACGATAAGATCGAAGCTCTCGTCCGGGAACGATGTGTCGCCTGCATCCATCTCAGCGAAAAGGGCGGGGACGCCTTCGCTTTCGGCATGGGCGTGGGCAAAGCGGATGAAGGGCCGTGCGCAATCAATGCCGGTGACTTCGGCATCGGGGAATTGCCGTTTGTAGGCCAGCGTCTGTTCGCCTGTGCCGCAGCCTATATCGAGCACACTGAACGGTTCCAGATCGGGCGCATATTTGCGCGCCATTGCGGCAACGAAATTTCCGATGGCATCGCTTGCCGGACGCTCTCCAGCGGCCATGCCTTTGGCGATCCGGTAGAGTTCCACAGTACCGGAATAGTTCAGCGCGGCCTCTATATCGTCGCTCCGCTGTTCACGCCAATATCCGCCCGGCTGGCGATGAATTTCGGTGGTTGCGACAGGCGCCTTGACGACGAGTGTGTCGCTAAGTTCCATGGTTCCGCCGTTATCAGCCGCGCTTGAGACCTGCTGAAAGATGGTCACCTGATCGTCGATCGTGCGATCTGTGGTGGCCTGCACAGCATCCCACATCAGGTTCTGGCTGTGAAAAGTTAGCGAACCCCAAAGCTGGTAAAGCTCGTGCGGTTCCAGCAGCTCTGCCGCTTGCTTGCAATCCTGCGGCGGTTGTTCGGCAGCAGGCAATATCTGCGTTTCAAAAACCTGACCGAGAACGCCTTCGATTTTGAAATTAATGTATTTTTTCAGGCTGCCGACAAATGCGAGCCGTGCGGTCTCATCATGATTGGGGTGAAAACCGAACGTCTGTGTCATCGGGTCAGTCCTTTCGTTCGGCCAATATGGCAGCTAAAGTTTCGACCGCATACTTAGGGCGGCGATTGATACTATGGTATTCGATCCGCGAATCTGATCGACAGCCGAACAAAACCTTGTAGCATTGCGAGGTGGATAAGGATCAACCTATCAGATCAATCAGCAGAGCCTTGCAAGTCCTGCAGACGATCAATCGCAAGCGCACACCCACGTTGATGGAAATCTCCAAAGAGACCGGGCTGCCTTACCCCACAACCTTCCGGATCGTACAAACACTGATCCACGAAGGGGTGGTGGAGCAGGAACCTTCGCGCAAGCGGTACCGCGCCACGGCATTGGTGCAATCACTGTCATCAGGCTTTCAGGAAGATGACCGGCTGCTTGGCGCTGCGGCCTTTCCTATGGAGGAATTTACCGCGACCTATCACTGGCCCGTGGCGCTCGCCGTCAGGGTAGGCAATCGCATGATGGTAAAACATTCGACCAGCCATCTGACATCCCAGACTTTTGTGAATCATCACCCCGGCGACAATATGCCGTTGCTGGATTGCTCTTCCGGGCGCGTATATCTCGCGTTTTGTGATCAGAAGGAGCGGGAAATCGTGCTGGAGGGCATTGAACGCCATTCATCCGGACACAATACGATGAGCTGGCAATTGGTGACCGAGGGCGGTTTGCTGCAAACCGTGCAGGAGGATGGCTATGCCGCCGTTGCCCGTACACCGTTCAACCGCACGCCCGGCAAGACATCGGCGTTTTCTGTACCATTGCTGCATGATGGCAAGCTGGTGGCGTGCATGACATTCGTGTTCTTCGCGACAGCCCATTCGATACAGGACGCAATCGACCAGTATTTGGAGCCGGTTAAGGCCTTAGCGCGGACTGTATCGGAACGCATTCAGCCGGAATAATCAGGCAAATCACGACACCGCCCAGCCCAAAGCTATCCGAACGGCGAACAAAACCGAACAGTCCGATTGGTTGGTAAGCCTGCGCAGGCCACACGGGCAGTGCATGTCCGTTCCGAAGGTTCGGGCGGCATCACGAATAAACCAGAGGTAATCGGGACCGAGCGATGTACAAAACTCAAGTAGCGATCATTGGTGCTGGCCCGGTAGGCTGCGTTGCTGCCTATTATCTGGCGCAACATGGTATCAGCGTTGTCCTGACGGAAGTCGGGCCCGATTGTGCGCAGGATTTACGCGCCTCTACTTTCCATCCGCCCACTCTGGAGATGCTCGACACGCTCGGCATTACTGACGAGTTGATCGAGAAAGGCCTCAAGGCTCCGAAGTATCACTGGCGCGAACGCAAGACTGGCGAAGTCTTCGAATTCGACCTTTCAGAGATTTCAGACGCGACCCGCTTCCCTTTCCGAGTCCAGTGCGAGCAGTTTCATCTTGCGCGCATGTTGGCCGAAAAACTCGAAAAAACGCCTCATGCAGAGGTGCTCTTCAACCACCGAATGCTCCATTATGTAGAGCACGACGATAAGGTCGAAATCTCCTTGGAAACGCCTTACGCTGTCGAGAAGGTCGAAGCCGAATATCTGATCGGCGCGGACGGCGCTGGTTCTATCGTGCGCAAGCTTCTGGGCGTAGAATTTGATGGGTTCACTTACCCCGAGAAGTTCCTGTGCCTGACGACGGAAGAGCCGTTGGAAGATCATCTGCCGAATCTGTCGCTGGTGAATTATGTGTCCGATCCTGACGAATGGCTGGTTCTGCTGCGCGTACCGTCTTTGTGGCGCGTGCTTGTGCCTGCCGAAGAAGATACGCCGGATGCAGAATTGCTGTCCGACGCCAAAAAGGAATCCGTTTTCGGCGGATTGATCGGCAAGCCTGATGTCAAAACCCATCACCGCACGATTTACCGCGTGCACCAAAGGGTTGCCAAATCATTCCGTAAAGGCCGCGTTGCCATCATCGGCGATGCCGCGCATCTCAACAATCCGCTTGGCGGCTTTGGTATGAACAGCGGCATTCATGACGCTTTCAACCTGTGCCCCAAGCTGGTGAGCATATTGAAAAAAGGGGGCGATGCAGAAGCCCTGCTGTCCAAGTTCGATCACGAACGCCAGACACAGACACACGATTTCGTGCAGGAGCAGACGAAGTTGAACATGGCCTACATGCGTGAAGGTGATGGCGGCGAACACGGTCTGCGCAAGGAGGCGATGCAAAAGTTGATTGACGATCCGGAGGCTCGCCGCAAATTCCTGCTGCGTCAGTCCATGATCGAATCTGTGCGATCGTCCCAGTTGGAAGCGGCGTAACACTGTCATGACACAAGACGGCAATCCGAATTCGCCCGAAGTTCTGAAAGCCATGCTGGGGGAGCGGGATGCTCTCGCCTCCCGGCTGAAAATCGGCGTAATCGGGCCGTCTACAAATACTGTCGTGCAGCCTGATTTTGACGATATGCGTCCGGTTGGCGTGACCAATCATTACAGTCGCATTGTTGTGCAAGACGCCAGTGCCATTTCGAACGAGAGCTTTCAGGAAGGCACACAGGAAATTGCCAACAATGTTGTCGACGCCGTGCGTTCCGTCCTGTCTTGCAAGCCTGATTTTCTGTCGATGGGCATGTCCGCCGTCACTTTTTTCGGCGGTAAGGAAGGCGCGCGCAAGTTCCGCGAGAATATCGAGGATACCTCTGGCCTGCGCCTGTCCTGCGGTTCGGAATCCCTAATTGCTGCTTTTGAAGCATACGGCGGTATCAAGAAAGTGGCCTTCCTGTCGCCTTACTATCCGGTCGCCAACGCGCAGGTGCGAAATTTTCTGGAAGACCACGGTGTAGAGGTCGTGCGCGACATCTGTCTGAAGTGCCCTTCCTGGACCGCAATCGCGCATGTGCGTGAGGAATATCTGCGGGACCGATTGTGGGAACTCGACGGGCAGGACGTCGATGCGCTGATACAAGTCGGCACCAACCTCTCGATGGTCCGCCTTGCAGCTGCGGCCGAAAAATGGCTGAACAAGCCGGTCATCGCTATTAACACGTCGACATATTGGCAGGCGCTGCGCACGGCCGGGATCGACGATCAGTTTGACGGCTTCGGCCGACTTTTCTCCGACTTTTAAAAGCTCTTTTACCTGCGGCCCATCCCCGGCAGGTCCAATGGCTCTTGCGGGATCAGCGTGCTCTTTTCTTCGGTGAAGAGCTCGATTGAGCCGGGCAGGCCATCACGTCCGATACCCGACTGCTTATATCCACCGAAGGGCGCGCGCAGATCACGGGTCATCGGCGTGTTCACCCAGATTGTGCCGGCCCGCAATTCCCGCCGTGCCCGCATTACAGATGGCAGATCATTCGACCAGATGTAGGCCGCCAAACCGAACTCGCTGTCATTGGCCCTTTCAATTGCGTCATCCAGATCGCGCACGCGCTGGATTGCGACAAACGGCCCGAACAGCTCCTGTTGGCAGAGGGTTTGAGAATTGTCTTGCGCTTCGACCACGGTCGGCGCGAAGAAATATCCATCTTCCATCCCGTCGACCACGCCGCCCCCCGTAAGCACGCGGTAGCCAGCATCCTCCAGCGCCAGCTTGCCGTAGCCGAGCAATTTTTCGTAGTGAGCGGCGAATGCCATAGGCCCGATTTCCGTTGCCGGATCGAAAGGGTCACCGATTTTCAGCGCTTTGGCGCGGGCGGTGAATTTTTCAATGAACTCATTGGCAACAGAATCCTCGACCAGAATGCGCGAACCCGCCAGACATTGTTCGCCATTGCCGGCAAAAATACCCAGCAATGACCCGTCTACAGCGCGGTCCATATCGGCTGTGGCAAGGATGATATTGCCCGACTTGCCGCCAAGCTCGAGGCCCACTTTCTTAAGCGTCCCCGCAGCCGTAGCCATGATGCGCTTGCCTGTTTCGGTGCCGCCGATGAAGCCCACAACATCAACCCCGCCGTGCTCCACCAGCGTGTTCCCGATACCCGGGCCGGTTCCGCAGGCGACTTGGACCACACCTTCGGGAAGGCCTGCCTCATGCATTAATTCCACCATGCGCAGGACCGCGAGCGGAGCATATTCTGATGGCTTGACGATCACGCTGTTGCCGAGCGAAATGGCTGCGGCCATCTTCATGGAAGATAGAACCAGCGGAGCATTCCACGGCGCGATAAGCAGGGCGACGCCGACGGGTTCTCTGGTAACCACAGCAAGATAGCGGCCGGATTGCTCGTAACTCTCACCCGACAGGCTGGCGAGGACATCGGCAAAGAAGGTGAAATTATCCGCTGTGCGGCCAATGTGCATTCCGCGTGACTGGCTGATCGGGATGGACGTTTCAGCTGTCTGCAGCAGAGCCAGTTCTTCAGCATTCTCGCGGATGATATCGCTGATACGCCGCATGATAAGGGCACGCTCTGTGGCGAGCATTTTTCGCCATGGGCCTTCCATGAACACGCTCTGCGCTTTTTCTACCAAGGCATCTGCGCTGCGGGGTTCTGCATGCGGCACAAAGGCAAATGGCTGGCCGGTCGCGGCGTAGATAAGCGTCTGGCCCGCACTGGCATCCTCGCCGGCCCGGGCGATTGCTGGCGCGGGCATGCGGACGCCTGCGAGCTGCGGGAGAGCGGCAAAAGGTGTGTTTGTTGAATGATCCATGTGGTCTCTCTGCCCGAAAATCGCAGCATCCAGCGCCTTAGCCTATATTTGTTCGCGCCGCGAACAATGGGGGCGGCAACCTTGTTGGCGGACAAGCATCGGCCATTATCTGCGCTCACGACGCGCTTGTCCTCCACCAGAGGGCATCCGAATCTACAGATAGGAGAATCCGATGAAGAAGTCTCTGCTTGCCGTAACAGCCCTCGCGGGCGTCATTCCTATGATGATGCCAGTCGCCGTCTATGCCCAGGCGAATGAGGATCCGCAGGATGCGACTTCAGATGAAGGCGATGACGGAACTATTTTTGTGACCGCGCGCCGCCGCTCGGAATCGGTGCAGGACGTGCCAATCGCTGTTGAAGCGCTGACCGCACAGCAGATCGAAGATCGCGGCATTGCCAATGTCGATGATATCGCCGCCTACACGCCGGGTCTTGTATTTGACCGTGGGATCAGCCTGCAGGATACGCGGCCTGTAATCCGCGGCCTTCCGGCAACACGAGGCCGTCCGCCCGTTGGCGTTCTTCTTGACGGGATCGACATCTCGACAGAAGCGCTGGGCAATGCGGGAGGCGGTTCGCTGCTGAACACAAGGCTCCTTGATCTGGAGCGGATCGAAGTGGTCAAAGGGCCACAATCGGCGCTTTACGGCCGTGCTGCCTTTGCCGGAGCGATCAATTACATCACCCGCCGCCCGACCGATGAGTTCGAAGGCGAAGTGCGCGGTTCCTATGGCAGCTTTGACACTTGGGATTTGGGCGCATCCGTCAGCGGTCCGATTGGCGGAGGTCTTGGATTCCGCATCAATGCCGCACATGCGCAGTCCGATGGGGATTATGACAGCCCGGTAACTGGCGCAGATCTCAACGCCTATGAAACGACGGGCGGCTCGGTCGCGTTGGAATTTGACAACAATTACAACTTCTCTGCTTATCTGCGGGGGTCTTACAGTGAGTATCAGTACAGCCAGTCGGCGATCCAATCGCTAAGCGGCTTTGTTGCAGGCAATGTTTCACGTCCGGGTGCTGACACTCCTGAAGGTCAGGCGGTCGCGGCCGGTGTCGCAGGCGGCGCGCTTGGCTTCCCGCTGACATCCAATGTCCCTGCTCGCCAAACGCTGAGCTTCACGGGCGTGACGGGCTATTCCATCGATCCGCGTACTGGCAGCGACCTTCCCGGTTCGGATGGTGATGTGTTCACCGCTACATTGAATGTGGTCGCTGATGCAGGCCCGTTCGAGATAGTTTACAACGGCGGTTACATTCTCCAGAATGAGCGCCTTATCTATGATGGAGACTTCTTCGGCCTGCCGCTGACGGATTTCGTGGATGGTGCGGCAGAACCACTGAATATCTTCGATTATGTCGATTTCGATAACCAGCTCGATATCTTCAGTCAGGAACTTCGCTTACAGTCATTGTCGACGGATCCCTTCCGCTGGGCGGTTGGGGGACTTGTGTGGTTCTCCGACACGCAACAGCAAAGCCGTTCCGTTCGCGCGATTTCAGGCTTCCCGCTTGGAGGCTCGCCTGCCGTGGCCGGTTTCTCCGGAAATAGCATCTTCACAGCTTCGGCACCGAATGTGCCTGCTTCGCCTTTCCGTCGTAATATCTCGAGCTATTCGGTTTACGGCCTTGTCGAATTCGACATTACCGAGGCGCTGACAGTTGCAGCAGAAGCTCGGTACATCGACGAGTCGACAGAAGTGGTGCGTTCCGACTTTGTGCAGGCTGCGTTTGCGCCGGTTGCTGCGGGCTTCGTCAACCCGCTGCAACGTGACGAGATCAGCGACGATGCCATCGTGCCGCGCTTCTCAATCTCGTATCAGCCGAACCGTGATTTCCTGCTTTATGCGTCTGCCGCAAAGGGCTTCAAACCTGCGGGGATCAGCGAGCTCGATTTCGGATCTGAGCTTAGCAACAGCCGCTTTCTTTCGGAATCGGTCTGGAACTATGAGGTGGGTGCAAAGACCACTCTGCTTGATGGTCAGTTGACACTGAACGGGGCATTGTTCTTCATGGACTGGACGGACAAGCAGGTTAGCCAACTTGTTGAAGATCCCAATGCGCCATCGGGTTTCCGGGCTTCTGTTCGTAATGCCGGCGCTGCTGAAGTGCTGGGCGCGGATATTTCTCTGGTATACCGCCCAGATTACGTGCCGGGCCTTACCTTCGATATCGGCTACACCTTCCTCGATACCGAATACACCGACTTCACCGTAACGACGACCAGCGGCTTTACCGTCACTGAAGCAGCAAACTGTACCGTTGTGACATTTGCAGGCAGCCCGGTGTGTGAAGTCACGTATAACGGTAACCTTCTGGAACGCGCGCCGCGCCACCAGCTTGTCTCGAACCTATCGTTCCGCGAAGAAATATCGAATGATGTATCGCTGATTGCCGGTGTGTCCGTCCAATATCAGGGTTCGCGTTTCTTGAGCGAAGCGAACCGTCTGACCTTGCCATCCTATGTAAATGTCGATGCCCAGCTTGGCGTCGAGTTTGATCGCTTCATGATACAGGGCTTCGTTCGCAATCTGACGGACGAGGACGCTGTGCGGTCTGCGCAGAACAATTTCGATCTTTCGACATTTGGCCGCAGTGTTAACATCTACGCGCCTCCGCGCAGGCTGTTTGGCGTGCGGGCAAGCGTAGACTTCTAGGTGATCTTGAGCGCCGGACAGATGGTACGTCTGCCCGGCGCCTAATTTGAATACCCGATTTCAATACATAGGCGAGGACCAGGATGACCGATATTGCAGCCCTCAAGGCAGAGCTTCGCGCAGCAATCGACGATTGCCGCGAAGACGGCACATATGAAGACGCGGCATTCGACCGAATCCACGCGCTGATCGGAGATCTTGTTCCGCATACCCCGACTCCCCGACCGATCGACAATCAGGAATACGTCGAGTCCCCGTGGGGGTCGCATTTCGCGCAATTCGGGCCGAAGCATACTGCTGGCAAGCCGATCAAGCATGTCACCTCGCTCAAGCTGCAAAGCTTTGCCCGCTTCCCGGACACGCCGGTGCAGGTGCACGATATCGATCAGGAAATTCGGGTTGATGGCAAACACTATAACAATGTGGTCGACATCACGACGCCCGATGGTGCGCATTCGGCGACGATCATCGTATGGGGTCGCTACGAGATCGATCCGGAGACTCCGCAGCGTTATGCGGTGGAGTTTTACGCAGTTGAACTGGTTGGCCCTGATGGTGTCAGCGAGGATGATTTGCGCGCGCAATTTGACCTTGAAGAAGGCAGCCCGCTGTACCGCGAACTGAAACCACCAAAACTGCATTCCGACGTTGTTTATTGCGATGATGATATGCGCATCAATTTCGGCAGTATGGGCGGGGTCTATGTGATGAACCGCCTGCAAAAGCCTGGAAAATCGGTCACCTTCGGATGAACGTTGCAGCTGCGAAGCCTCCCGCCAAGGTAGGCGTCGGGCCACAAATCGTCTGGGCCTCCGGATCGTTTGCCACGGGCGCATTGTTCAATGCGATGGCGCTGTTTGCGCTGTTCTTCATGACGAACGTGCTGGGGATTGCGCCCGCGGTTGCTGGCACGATCATTCTGGTTTCACGCGTTTATGACGGGGTCATCGATCCGCTGATCGGCGCGATTAGCGACCGCACACGGCACAAGTGGGGACCGCGCAGGATATACCTGCTGATCGGCGCGCTGGGCCTTGGAGTGACGTTCATCGCCTTTTTCAATCTGTCTCTACTGGGAGTGCAGGGGACAGAGACGGGTCTGCTCGTCACGCTGGTGCTGCTACTGTATTCAACGGCCTATTCGATTTTCACAATCCCCTACGTCGCCATGCCGCCTGAAATCGCGCCCGGCTATGATGACCGCACGCGGCTGATGAGTTTTCGCGTGTTTTTCCAGCTTGCCGGCGTGATGGCAGGGTCTGTCGGTGCGCCTGCATTGATCGGGATGAGCGGTGGCGATCAGGGCGGATATGGTCTGATGGGTCTGATCCTGGGCGTTGCTGCGACGGCGCTTTGTGTGCTGGTTTTCGTCGGCGCGGCATGGCTGCCGCAGTCGGAGCGTCCGCAAAAGTCAGGCAAGGTCGATGCGATATCTCTGCTGATCAGCCCGTTCGCGGACATTGTGAAAGTTATTGGCAATGCGCCATTCCGCCTGCTGATGCTGGTCAAGCTGTGCCAGCTGGCGGTGCTTTCCACCGTTCTTGCCAGTACGCCCTATTTCTTCGGCTATGTGCTGCAATTGGATCAGGCTGGTATTGGCGCATTTTACGCCGCTTTCGGCCTTGCAGGCATTGTCAGCGTACCGGTCTATCGGATGGTGATCGCCCGATTTGGCAAGCGTGAAGTGTATATCGGACTAATCCTGCTTTACGCGCTCAGTCTCTGTTCTTGGATGCTTTGGGAGCAGGGTGAGAACACCGCCTTCTTCTTCGCGCGCGCTATCGCCATCGGATCATTCTCGACCGGCACTCTGCTTTGTGCGCTCGCAATGTTGCCGGACACGATGGAATATGACCGGCTGCAATCGGGCGAGGCTCGTGAAGGCATCATGAGCGGGGCGTGGACTTTCGTGGAGAATCTGGCGGGCGCCTTGGGACCGTTCATCATCGGCCTGATGCTTCAGGCAAACGGACTTATCCAATCGCAAGACCCCTCCGTCGTGCAGCCGCCCGCAGTTCTGCAGGCGGTGCTTTGGGGAGCATCCATCATACCGGCAGCATTCTGTGTTCTCGCGGTGCCGCTGTTGCTGCGATACAAGCTTGATGCGGCAATATTGGAACGCATGCGCGCGGGGGCGGCGGGTTAGTCAGGTCGCTTAGTCTGCGGGGACCGGCTGCTGCACGCTGCTGCCGCGCTGCGCGGTAATGCCCCGAATGACAGTATTGGGCAGAAAGGCGTTGTCCCACCGCGTGCCGCGCGGCGGTGCGGCACCCATGCGCAGGATCACCAAGTCCTCTGATGGAACGATGTAGCTCACCTGATTGGCGTTGCCGTCAAACAGAAACAGGTCCGATGCTTCATACGGCTCGCTGTGCAGAGTCGTATATTCACCGCTGTCCGGATTGGCCACGCCGCGTTCGGCAATAAAATCACCGGCTACCCACACACCCATACCGTACCACGGGTTCTGCTCTGTGCCTTGCTGCATCGCGTCCGTGAAGCCTTCAGCCAGCAATTGCTCGCCATTCCAGACACCATCTTCCAGCAGCAGGACCGAAAGGCGCAACCAATCGCGGGCGGGCAGCAGTATACAGCATCCCGAATGCGCCATTCCGCCTTCGCGGTTGACCCAGATCTCGCCGCCAGCGGCACCGATTTTCTGCAACACTTCGCGGGCGATGAAATCTTCATATTGCATCCCGCTGGCGGCTTCGATGACCGGCGCGATCATTTCGGACGTGGCGTTCGAATAATCATATCGCACACCCGGTTCGATCACGAGCGGGTAATCATTGATGATAACCTCGTCATGGCGCGGATGAAGATAGGCGCGGTTGAGAATATGTTGCGGATCAAAAGCGGCAGCCTGCGGCAGGAACCCTGTTCGCATGTCCAGCAGGTGTCGCACCAACATGCGCGAACGCCAGAAATCACTGCGCCATTCGGGAATGAAGTCGGCGACAGGTTGATCTAGCGAATTGATCATGCCCAGCTCAAGCGCGCGACCAATGGCGATCGCCGTTAGCGGCTTTGCGAAAGACCGGGAATTCAGCAATGTATCGGGATCGGTATCGCCGTAATATTGCTCCACTTCGACCGCGCCGCCACGCCAAATGATTAGTGCGCTTGAATTGTTCTGCGCGGCATAGGTGCGGGCCGCATCAAGGGCGGCGGGAGCAATAGTGCGCGCTTCTTCGGACGCAACGGGCAACCCGCTGTCGGGGGCGCCGGGTACAGGCACCACTGGATCGTAACTATCCAGACCTACCCCGGTGGAGAAAGATGCAACCAGCGCAGCAAACCGGTCTAAATGCTCCGCCTCTTCCGCTGCCGTATAGCCCCGGGATTCGGGCCCTTGCTCTACGTGCGCGCAAGCCCCAAGCAAAATAGCAGACGCGGTGGCCAGAAGGATCGGGGTGCGGCGCTTCATGCTTTGTCTCCGGCAGCTAAACTATGGTGATGCCGACCATGCCCTCGCACAAGCGGATCGTGCAATATGTGACGAGACTGTTCGTGAGGCGGATAGCAAGTTTGCTTATCACCAGATGGATAAACCGGGGAAGGGTGCGCAGTGCTGGCGCGGGAGGAGCTACGGGACGAAGACATGGCAGTGATCAAAGATATTCTACTTGCACCCGCCGACGGGGCGTTCTTTTACGATGATCAGGCCGCCATCCGTGGCGGTCTGGAGCATGATGGTTTTGCTTATCGCGGCGAACCGGTAACTCCTGGCTTTGGCTCCGTGCGGGTGCCGGCAGCGGCGCTTTCCATCGGTCTGGTGCTGGATGATGGCGCGGCGGTCTGGGTTCAATATTCCGGTGCTGCCGGACGGGACCCGCTGTTTGATCGCGATGCCATTGGCAAAGTCGCACGCGAAAAGCTTGCGCCTCGCATCATTGGCCGCCCTGCAGCCGAAGCATTGGGCAATTGCGATCACGCATTCGCCGCCGATGCCGGCCTGCCGCTGGCCGTGGCCTACGGTGCCAGCCAGGCACTGATCGCCGCAGCCGCGCATGACCGGCACGTCACCATGGCGGAAATTGTGGCCGATGCCTTCGAACTGACGCCTCCCACCCGGCCGGTGCCGCTGTTTTCGCAAAGCGGTGACGAGCGGTACCTCAACGTCGACAAGATGGCGCTTAAGCGCGTCGATATCCTCCCGCACGGGCTGATTAACTCGCGCGAGAAGTTTGGTGCTGATGGTGCGGTTTTCCTTGAATACATGCGCTGGGTCGCCGCTCGCGCAAGTGAGCTGGGTGGAGCCGACTATCGGCCGACTTTGCATTTCGACATGTATGGGTGGATTGGCCTCGGTTATTCGGATGATCCTGAGAAAGTCGCTGAATTCATCGCTCGCGCTGCCGACGCGGTGCCGGATCATCAATTGCATATCGAAGCGCCGGCCGATTACGCTTCCAAGGAAGCGCAAATCGATAAATATGCGTCTATTGTTGCGGAACTGGAAAAGCACGGTAGCACTGCAAAGATTGTCGCGGACGAGCATTGCAATACATTGGCCGACGTTCGCGATTTCTGTGATGCGCGGGCGGCCCATCTGGTGCAGATCAAGACGCCCGATGTCGGGAGCCTGTTTAACACCGCGAGAGCCATCGCTTATGCAAAAAATGCTGGGATTGGCGCCTATTGTGGCGGTACAAGCGCAGAAACCGATGTTTCGGCACGCGCTTGCGTGCATGTGGCGCTGGCTATGCGCGCCGACATGATGCTCGCCAAGCCGGGGATGGGTGTCGATGAAGGCATCACCATCGTCGGCAACGAACAGTCGCGTGCACTGACCCAGATCAAACACCGGCTGGGCAGTGCCGCATGAGCAGCGATCTGGCAGATGTCCTGGTGGTTTCGATAGAGCAGGCTGTTGCTGCGCCCTACTGTACGATGCGGCTGGCCGATGCCGGTGCGCGGGTGCTGAAAGTGGAGCGGCCCGAGGGTGATTTCGCCCGCAATTACGATACCATGGTAGAAGGGCAGAGTGCCTATTTCGTCTGGCTCAATCGCGGCAAGGAATCGATCTGCCTTGATTTGAAGAACCCTACGGATTGCGCTCTGCTGGAACGGATGATCAGCCGGGCCGATGTGCTGGTGCAAAATCTGAAGCCCGGCACAATGGCGAAGCTGGGGCTTTCGATGGAGCGGTTGCTGGCCGAAAACCCTCAGTTGATCGGCTGTTCTATCTCCGGCTTCGGCGAAGCAGGACCCCTATCGCGCCTTAAGGCCTATGATCTGATTGTGCAGGCCGAAACGGGGTTATGCTCCATCACCGGCTCACCCGATGCCGCAGCGCGGGTGGGCGTTTCCGTGTGTGACATCGCAGCAGGGATGACTGCCCACGCTGCGATTCTGCAAGCCTTGTATGCACGCGAGCGCAGCGGCGTAGGGCGCCGCATCGAAGTGTCTTTGTTCGATGCGCTGGCGGACTGGATGAACGTGCCATATCTGCAGCATCGCTATGGGGATTTTGCGACTCCGCGTTCTGGCGTGAATCACCCCTCGCTCGCACCTTATGGCGCCTATGCAACAGCTGGCGGGGCGCAGGTTATCTTCTCGGTACAGAATCAGCGCGAATGGCACCAGTTTTGCGAACTGGTGATGGATGATGCATCATTGGCAGATGATCCGCGCTTTGCTGAAAATATGCAGAGGCTGGCGAATAGACCCGCTCTTGATGAATTGATTGCGCTGAAGTTTGCGCAGATGCCCTTGGCAGACACATGCGCATTGCTCGAAAAGAGCGGGATCGCCTACGGGCGGCTCAATGACATTGCCGGCCTTGCTAAGCATGAACACTTGCGTACCTTGCAGATAGAAACAGAGGCCGGCGAAATCCATGTGATCGCGCCCGGCTCGCAAGTGGCCGGTACGCCGCCTATTTCAGGCGCGGTGCCCGCAAAGGGTGCCCATTCTGCCACAATTCGCGCTGAATTCGCAGTTAGAGCTGATTGACACCGGCTACATTCAGCCGCTTTTGTTGCGGTGTTCGGAGATTTTCCTTATCCGCATGATGGGTAAGAAGGAAACGGCATGGAACGCGGTGTACCGGTGCGGGCGATCAGCAGGGGCTTTGCTGTTCTGTCGGCAATAAGCCGTGATGGCCCCATCACTATGATGGATATTTCGCGAACGGCAGAGGTCCCCTACGCAACGGCTTGCCGGATTGTGCAGACCTTGCTGCACGAAGGCCTGATTGAGCGAGAGCCTGGGCGCAAGCGGTACCGCGTTACCTCACTTGTCCAATCGCTCGCCGCAGGTTTTCAGGATGAAGATTTGCTGGCTTCGCTCGCGATGCCGTTCATGGAAGATATCTGCCGCAAGATCGGCTGGCCTGTCGCGCTGGCCACCCGGGTTGGCACACGTATGATGTTGCGTGCATCGACCCATCAAATGACTTCGCTGACTTTCACCAATTACTATCCTGGCTTCACCTTACCGATTGCCGAATGCGCGACGGGAAAAGTCTACCTCGCCTACTGTTCAGACGAAGAGCGCGAGATGGTGCATGATGCATGGGAAGCCACCGATAATCAGGTTTCCCAGACCGGTCTGGTGTTGCTGTCCGATGATGTTGCCCTTAGCAAAATAAGGGAAGCTGGCTATGCCTTGCAGGCACGCAATCTGTACAATTTCGAGCCTGGCAAAACTGCCTCTCTGGCGGTGCCGATAATGGATGCGGGCGGCAAGTTGATCGGCGCACTTGGCCTCATTTACTTCGCATCGGCAATCAAGCCCAACGAAGTCGCTGGCAAGTTTCTCGCAGACATGCAGGATACGGTGAAGCTGATCGGCGATGCAATGGGCGAAACAACGGTGAACTGAGGCGTCAGCCGCCGATCCGCCGCATGGCATCCTCGCCCGCAAGCCGCCCCAGCGTGGTCGCGGTCAGAAGGCCATTGCCCGCCAAATAGCCATCCGCACCTGGTCCGGAAATGCCGCGCGCTGCGCCCCCGCCCGCATAAAGATTGGGAAACGCAGAACCGTCGACACGCATGACCCGCGCATCAATATCCACTTCGAGTCCGCCTTGCGTGTGGAATAGCGCGCCCGTAACCCGAACAGCATAGAATGGCGCAGCAAGCTTGGCTTTCCCGGCAAAGGATCGGCCGAAGCGATCCGGCTGGCCGTTGTCTGCCAACTGCCAGGTGTCTTCAACGGACCTTTTCAAGCCGTCTGCATCAATGCCGGATTTTGCGGCCAGTTCCTCCAGCGTATCGGCCTTGATGATGCATTGCGCAGCCATCGCCTGCTGATAGTCGTCAAACTGTTCCATGATTTTATGGCGGGTTTCATCATAAACGCTCCACGCTACGTGATCTTCTTGACGCAGCACTTCCACCGCTTGTTCGGAATAGCCTGAAGCTTCATTGGCGAAGCGCTGTCCGGAGCGGTTCACCTGAATGCCGCCCTCGGCAATCAGTGGCCACAAGATCGGAATGCCATGCCCGGCGGCAAGTCCTGCATGGCCTTGATAGGCCTGCATATCCGCCAGTGACGCGCCCAATGCTTCACCCCATCGCACGGCATGTCCCTTATTGCCCGGATGGCCGTGAAACGTCGCATGTTCCAGTTCCGGGATAAGCTCTGCCACCATATCCTGATCGCCGGCAAATCCGCAGCAGGCGAGGATCAGCGCTTCGCAGCCAATTACGTCTTGCTCTCCGCCGGGGCGCGTTGCGGCAACTGCGATAATGCGGTTTTCGTCGTTCACGTAAAGCGTATCGACTGTTGCTTCTGTAAAAATATCGACGCCCGCCTCTTCGCATGCGGCAGTAAGAGCACCCATCAATTCACTGCCGGAACGGCTAGGCATGCCGTGCATCCGGCGCACCGAATGCCCGGGGTAGGTAAAGCCTTCGACCAGGCTGAGGCCTACGCCGTGATCGTCGATCAGCCATTCGATCGTGCGGGCGGATTCCTCGGCAAGCTTGCGGACTAGAGCGGCATCGACTTGCCCGTTCGTTTTGGCCGTGATGTCTTTGGCGAACAGTGCGGGGCTGTCCTCCACACCGGCCTCTGCCTGCAAACGGCTTCCGGATGCGGGGATTAGGCCGGTCGACATTGCCGTTGTGCCCAGTGTCTGGCGGTCACGCTCGATCACCAGAACCTCACCGCCAGCATCGCGCACAGCCAGTGCCGCACACAGACCTGTGCCGCCTCCGCCGATTACGATGACAGGGATATCCATGATGGTGTCCACGCTTTGCGTACGGATGATTTCGATGGCACTCATGATGTTGAACCTTGATCGAATGTAAGAACGGGTTTGATTACGCGCTGGTCTCGGGCAGCGGCAAAGGCGGTTGCGATATCATCGAAAGCGAATGTTTCGATCATCCGGTCATAGGGCAGTACGCCCGCCTGATAGGATGCAATCAGCTGCGGCAGGAATTCCTGTGGAACCGAGTCGCCTTCAATGATTCCGATGATGCTTGTGGTTAGAAACGTCAGACCGCCGGGATGGGTGATCGGGGCATCGAAACTGCCTGGCAAGGTCAGCACTCCAAGGCTGCCACCAGGGCGCAGCATGGCAAGACCCGCTTCAAATGTCTTCTGCGTGCCTGCTGCATCAAGAACTGCCGCGGCGCCGCCGCCTATGATCTTCCGCACAGCACTTACCAGATCAGTGCGTTCGCCTGCCAACGCGTGGGTTGCGCCCATCTCGCTTGCCATCACGCGGCGCTGTCCTGCAAGATCAATGGCGATAATGGGATCGCAGCCCATGATGCGGCCTGCCATTACGGCGGAAAGGCCGACGGCGCCGCAGCCGATAACGACCAGCGGATCGCCTTGGCCTGCGTGCAATTGATGCGCAACTGCGCCTGCGCCTGTCTGGATGCCGCAACCCAATGGTGCAGCGATGACGAAATCCATGGCGTCCGGCAATTTCACCACATTGCGCCGGGTCACCAGCGCATGGGTGGCAAAGCCGCTTTGCTGGAAAAAGCTGCCGCCAATCGCGGTGCCATCAGGGCGGGTGAGGGCAGGGCGATCGATGGCACGCTCACCTTCAATATTCAGCGCAATGCCGCCCACGCAGTAAGCCGGTCGTCCGCCCTCGCAGGTCGGACAATCACCGCATGATCCGAAGGTGGCAACAACTCTGTCACCCGGAGAAAAGTCTGTGACACCCGGGCCAGTCTGGACAACGGTTCCAGCGCCTTCGTGACCGTAAACGCGCGGACTATCGCTCCACTGCGCGATGCCAATATCGGTGTGGCAAATGCCCGCTGCGCCAACCTCTATCACGAGCTCGCCAGCGATGGGATCGTCAAGCAGCAAGGGCTCGATAACAGGTGG